>Ga0066463_1000025_pt1 | contig 24545 bp, 20 predicted proteins | sample LakWasMe93_HOW11_2_FD_59574 | JGI IMG/M metagenome (GOLD analysis project Ga0066463, IMG submission 59574) | Freshwater sediment methanotrophic microbial communities from Lake Washington under simulated oxygen tension - Sediment Metagenome 93_HOW11 | ecosystem: Environmental > Aquatic >...
GGGCACCTTGTGCCGGATTGGCGAGTTGCTGCAGGCCGAATGGAAAAATGTCGATCTGGAGCGGCAAACGTGGTTCCTCCCCAGTGAAAACGTCAAAGGCTCCCGAGGCAAGAAACAGGACCACCATGTCTTCCTCTCGCCCTTTGCCCTGCATTTCTTTCAGGAGCTCAAGACCCTAACGGGAAACTCCCAGTGGTGCTTTCCGAACAAGCAGGATGATGGGCATGTGGACGTGAAAGTGGCGAGTAAACAGGTCGGCGATCGCCAGGCTCGGTTCAAAAACCGCAAGGCGCTGTCCAGACGGCGTAATGACGACACGCTGGTGCTTGCCGACGGCCAGAACGGTGATTGGACGCCGCATGACCTGCGCCGCACAGGCGCGACCATGATGCAAGCCTTAGCGGTCAGCCTGGACGTCATTGATCGCTGCCAAAACCATGTACTGGCCGGTTCTCGGGTGAGGCGCCACTACCTGCATCATGACTATGCCGAAGAGAAGAAAAACGCCTGGAACCTGTTGGGCGATCGACTCAGTGCGGTGTTGTCCTCAACCTACGAGCACTCACCGACCGAGTCGATGATGTCTTTTCCAGCGTACGCGGCGACAGAGACGCGGACGCCGTCATAGGGCTGTTACACCCAGCGCTCTCCGGAATCTAACATCCGCGACAACCCGTGTTGTGTTGCTGCAATCCTGTCTGAATTCGTTTGCCCATCAGAAAACTGGCGACCAACCACCTGAACAGCCCCTCTTCGTTCGCATCGTCGTGACTGATTTGTAGATCCTCGCACTGATGATTTTGGGCATTAGGCGCCTCTATACAAACTCGGAACACCGGCCAACCGACTTCTATCGATTGGACGCGGCTTTTATCAATTCCTATGCTCCCTCACCAACGCCTTCCACTGCTCGGGCATATCGTCTAGTAGACTCAGACACCAAACCCTTTCGCTCCGATAAAGGCAATTCTGGAAGAAAGGATTACTGGGCAGGGTATCAGGGGTCACTTCTGCTATTCAGTCTAGGGCGAGAACTCCGGTTTGGTCGCAAGATATGCGTCCTAGAAGCGCGCGCAGCAGCAGTGCAACCGAATCCGGTTGGAGCAGGGTGCAATATATCAACAAGCAACCTGACGCGAGGATTCAAACTTCCCAACTCCTCGTAAATACTGGCCGTAACAGCTGCATTTTGCTCGGGAGCTCTTGATAGTAAACCATGCCAAGGTAGGTCGAGGCCGAGTTGCACGATATACAAGTCGCGATCACACAACTCCGGCTTTTGTTCGGCAAAACGGTCTAACGTCAATTACTCAAAACCGGTCTGGCGATTGCAGACTTGGCGTCGACAATAAGTCTAGGAAGAACAAAACACACAGCGCGATTGGTCGATCCGGGTGAGTTCTGCCAATTTGATTCACAACGAAAGTTGCCGTAGTAATGTAAAGGCTTGCTTCATTTGGTATTCACTGACGACGAACGCCCGTAGCTGCCCTGCCATGTCCAGACCTTTGGCTACCAGCCCCTGCGACTCAAGGCTGATCTGCCATTGCAAGTCCTTCCGGTTGGTTTCTCCGGCCAGGTGCAGCGGCATTTCCGGGGTCTTGATCTTCACCAGCATCGCCGGGAACTTCACTTGCTCATCGCCACCCAGCACATTACGCGCCAGGGTCATGGCGCTTAACTGAATGGGTTGTAGAAACGGCAGTAGCTTGCCCTGGATTTGCGCGCAATCGCCAACGGCAAATATGTGTGGGTCAGAGGTGCACATGCGTTCATCAACTTCAATGCCACGATCAACCCGTAGGCCAGCCTGCGCCGCTAACGTCGTATCAGGTTTCAAACCGATTGAGGCAATGATCACATCGGTGGTGATTTGCCGGCCATTGGACAAAGTCGCCAACAGGCTATCGTCTCTCTTTTCAATGGATTCCAAAGCCTGGTTGAACACCATTTCCACCCCCATCTGGCATAACCGATGCTGCAAGCGGCTACTCACCTCAACAGGCAGCAACGATGCCAGCAGGCTGCAGGACTTATCCATCAGTACCACTTGCTTTCCGGCACGATTGACATCCATTGCCAGTTCACTGCCAATCAAGCCGGCTCCCAGAATCAGTACGCGCTCTGCCGCTCTCAGAGCATGTTGTGCATGACGGTATTCTTGCTGACTATTCAAAGTCACCATCCACTCCCGTCCGGGAATTGGCGGAACGATGGCTTGCGCACCCGTGGCAAGAATCAGTTTGTCGTAGCTGAATGCCTCACTGCCGGCGCTGACACGCTTGTTTTCGCGATCAATTGCAGTCAGCTGGCAACCAGCATTCAGGGTTAACCGATACATCTCGGCAAACTCCGCCGCAGACTGACGAGTCATGTCGTCCGCTGTCTGATTGAGACTGATGACGTGACTCAGGTCGGGCTTGTTGTACTCATCGCAACTGTCTGCAGCGATCAGCCGAATGGGCACCGCTGCATCGAGCCTGCGCAAGTTCTTGACCACCTGACGAGCAGCGAAGCCGGAGCCCACAATGACGATTTCCTTGTTCATTTCGCCTCCGAAGCAAGCTCATCGAATACCGATTTACCCAGTGAACATTCCGGGCACAGGAAGTAAACAGGCACATCACACCAGGCCGTACCGGCCTGCACATCCTGCATTGGTTCCCCGATCGCTGGGTCGTAAATCCATTGGCAGACACTGCACTGCATGCGCGGGCCGTTGTCCGCGATTGGTTCTGCCTGGGCAGTTGCGGCGGCGGCAGATCGTGCGACTTGTGCTTGCGTCGATGGTTGCAGCGCCCATTGCCGAGCAATTTCGCGGCCATGAGCTCGGCAAACCTCAAGCGAGTCACCGTCTGGCCGCCACTTGGCTTTGAGCGTCAATGTGGTTTCAAAACCAGCGTCCATCAAGCGTGTCTGAATACGGTCTACCGCCCCACCATTCCAGCCGTAACTGCCAAACGCCGAAGCCTTTTTGTTACGAAAACGCAGCCCGGTTATTTCCTCCAGCAGGGCGGCGACTTTCGGCATCATGACGTTGTTCATGGTGGACGAGCCCACCAGAACACCTTTTGAGCGGAACACGTTGGTCAGAATCTCATTCTTGTCGTGGCGCGAGACGTTGAAAATCTTCACCGCCACACCCGGATCGACTTCGTGAATGCCTTGTGCGATGGCATCGGCCATCATGCGGGTGTTATTCGACATGGTGTCGTAGAACAGTGTGATGCGGTCCTCCTGATAGTCCGCCGCCCATTCCAGATAGCGGTGCACAATCTGCGTCGGATTATCACGCCACACCACGCCATGAGCGGTGGCAATCATATCGACCGGCAGATTGAAACCGAGGATCTCGGTAATCTTAGGAATGACCAGACGACTGAATGGCGTGAGGATGTTGGCGTAGTAACGTTGGCACTGATCGAACAGTTCGTTTTGATCCACTTCATCATTAAACAGGTGTTCGTCGCAGTAATGTTGGCCAAAGGCGTCGTTACTGAACAGTACGGCATCGCCGGTTATGTATGTCATCATGCTGTCTGGCCAATGCAGCATCGGGGTTTCCACGAAAACCAGCTGTTTGCCATTGCCGACATCTAGGGTATCGCCGGTATGTACGACGTGGAAATCCCACTCTGGATGATGGTGATGACCGTTGATCGAGTCCACGCCATTGGCGGTGCAATAGATCGGCGTATTCGGGATCAGCGACATCAGTTCTGTCAGCGCCCCTGCATGGTCCTCTTCGGCATGATTGATGACGATATAGTCCAGCGTGTTCAGGTCGATTTCCATCGCCAGGTTCTGTATGAACTCCCGGCTGAACCTGTGATCAACCGTATCAATCAGCACGGTCTTTTCTTCACGGATCAGGTAGCTGTTGTAACTGCTACCTTTGTGGCATTTGTATTCTGTGCCATGAAAGTCCCGCACTTCCCAATCGCGCTGACCGACCCAATGAATGTTGTTCTTGACGTGAATTGACATGGCCTACCTCGGTATAGAAATGATGTTCTACACCGAAGATGGCAATGTTCGTGCCAGTTAATAAGTTGTTGATTATAAAGGATAAATAAAACAACCATTGTCAATATGACATTGACCAATTACTGTCTTAATGACTAATCATTGTCAAAGTGACAAAACATGAGTCTCTCCGTTGAATCCCTTGCACGCATCGCTATTCAGTTGCAAAGCGGCATTTCCCATCAGGACCGCTTTCAACGTCTAATCAATACCCTGCGCCAATTGCTGGGTTGCGACGCTTCTGCCTTGTTGCGTTATGAACAGCGACAGTTCCGTCCGCTGGCGATTGACGGCCTGGCACCGGATGTTCTGGGGCGTCGCTTCAGCCTTGATGCACATCCGCGACTGGAAGCCATCGCTCGCGCCGGTGACGTGGTGCGCTTTCCGGCAGAAAGTCATTTGCCTGATCCCTATGACGGACTGATACCGAACCGGCAGGACCTCAAAGTGCATGCCTGTATCGGATTGCCGTTGTTCGCGGACCAGACACTGATTGGTGCGCTGACGATCGATGGCATGGACCCGGCACAGTTTGATCACTTCAGCGACGAAGAGCTGCGACTGGTGGGAGCCCTCGCTTCTGCTGCCTTGACCAATGCATTGCTGGTGGAGCAACTGGAAAGTCAGACCATTACTCCTCTCTCCATCAGTAATATCCCGGCGGGCAAACCCGGCACCGAAATGGTCGGGCTCAGCAAAGTCATGCGACAGTTGAAAAGAGAGATCGAAATGGTGGCAGGATCCGACCTGAACGTCTTGATCACTGGAGAAACCGGAGTCGGCAAGGAACTGGTCGCCAAGGCCATACATGAAGGTTCATCACGCGCCGGTCAGTCTGTGGTCTATCTGAACTGCGCTGCGCTGCCGGAATCAGTGGCTGAGAGTGAGTTGTTCGGCCATGTCAAAGGGGCTTTTACCGGCGCTATCCATCATCGCACCGGCAAGTTCGAAATGGCAGATAACGGCACACTGTTTCTCGACGAGATCGGTGAACTGTCACTGAATCTGCAAGCGAAACTGTTGCGGGTACTGCAATACGGCGACCTGCAACGGGTTGGAGACGATAACGTCTTGCGGGTCAACGTACGGGTGCTTGCCGCGACCAATCGTGATCTGAAGCAGGAGGTGTTGAACAATCGGTTCCGTGTAGACCTGTTCCACCGTTTAAGCGTATTCCCTGTGCATGTACCACCACTGCGTGAGCGTGAGCAGGACATCACGTTGCTAGCGGGTTTTTTCTGTGAGCAGAGCAGGGAACGCATGGGATTGAAACGGGTGGCTCTGGCTGCCAACTGTCTGTCGTTGCTCAAGCAGTACACGTGGCCAGGAAACGTTAGAGAACTGGAGCATGCAGTTTATCGAGCGACAATCATTGCTCGTGCGACCCAGCAAAGTGACGAGCTGCTGCTTGAAGCACAGCATTTCAATCAAGTACCCGAGCAGATGGAGACGCCGTCTGTTGCTCTGGATGTTCCTTCCCTCGGTGTTGACCAGGGCCTGCGGGATGCGACGGATGACTTCCAGCGTCAGCTGATCGACAACACGCTGAATAATTGCGCAAGGAAATGGTCTGCCTGTGCTCGAATGCTGGATATGGACGTGGCCAACCTGCACCGACTGGCGAAACGGCTTGGTTTGAAATAACCCTCACGGCCGATCAGGGCTCAATTCAGCTAGAACCAAGCATTGATCGACTGGCCGATTGCAGGTCAGTCAAGGCCGCTACCGACACCGGCGTTGCGAAGCTGCATTACCCGACGCACTACCCGCTCTAAGCTGACGTCAATCATGCTGACCCACATGCCGGTCTCGCACCCAAGCCGTCTAGCATTAAAGGACTGTTCCGGGATCATCGGATCTCGGGGGTCAGGCAGCCTCCCAAAGCTTGGGAAGTCGGTTTTTGAATCCGCAGGGTTAGAGAAGAAAACCCGCTGGCAGGAAAAAACGCGTTCACTGGTTCCTTATCCGGCACCAGTGTGATCCGGTTGGTGCGCCCAAGCAGTTCTTCCATCACGATCCGTAGCTCCAGTCTTGCGAGCGGTGCACCGGGGCACACATGAATGCCCGCACCATAGAGCAGGTTCAGCTCGGGATCGCGATCGAGGCGCAATTCATCGGGATCTCCAAAGACCGCTTCATCCCGATTGGCGGACGCCCAGTTGAGGGCGATACGCGAACCCTTCGCCAGCGTGCGCCCGCCCAGCGTGACCTGTTTCGTAGTCACCCGACGGTTCATGATCAGTGGTGCATGAATACGCAGTATTTCATCAATGGCGGCAGGTAATTGCGCGGGTTGTTCGCGCAATTGCTGCTGCCACCCGGAGTTGGTGGCCAGATAATGTGCGAGAATGCCAACTGAGGCGGAAATGGTTCCGAGTTCGCCGACCGTCCAGTTACGTAAAATACTGACGATCTCGTCGTCTGTCAGAGGCCTTCCCAAGGACTGATCGCGTAGCAAGATGGTCGTTATGTCGTTCGGCGCAGCAGCACCGGCTGTACGGCGAACCTCCAGCAGATCCTTGATGTAACCGTCAAACTCGAGGGCCACGGCACTCAGGGCAGCGTCGTCTCTGGCCAGAGTGGCCGCGTGATTCTTCAGCGTCCACAGGCGCAGCGGTTCATGAAGATCGGCCGGCCAGCCCAGCCAGGCACACTGGATCTGCAACGCAAAGATTTGGGCAAATTCCCCTATCAGTTCTGAAGGGCCTTCATCCGGTAACGCCCGCACCAGACGAACAGCTATATCACGGCACGCCGGGGCAAAAGCATCCATATGCTCCGGGCTGAAATAAGGCTCGATGAGGCTCCGGTACACCGTATGCTCGGGCGGATCCATGCCATTGGGGACCGAGGGGAAACGCGAGACGGCATTACTGAAGGATTCATGATCCTTAAGTACGCGCAGCACATCCTCATGCCTGAATAAGGACGTATAGCCATATTGACTGTATGCGACCGGGCAACGGTGGCGCATGTCGTCGTAGGCTGTCGTCTGATCCTTTAACACAGCTTCAGACCTCGGATCCCAATCAGGTAGTGATTTCTTGTCCATCGTTTACTCCATAAGCCCGTCCAGCTGAATCTGGAAACAAGGTAGCAAGGTTTGTCGACCTACCCGTACTCGGTCGGGACATGTCGGAAAAGCCCGCTAGACTGAAACCGTGCACGACGTCCGCTACGTCGGCATCATCCGGGTGAAGTCTGTACGGGCTTGTAGGGAAAATCGGGTCACTAGCTGGCCAGGGAGACGTGATGAGTAAGCTTCAGCAGTGGTTAAACTCGCAGGGCAGCACTTCGCTGTGGGTGGTGTTCTGGCTCTACGGCGTAGTGCTCAGCAATGTACTGTTTGGCCTGATCCTGGTCGCCTTCAACAAAGTTGCTCCCTCCCTGTTTGGTCTGATGCTGCTGGGTTTCGTGGCCTACACCGCTTGCATGCTCAATGCTGTATGGCGCAATGCGGATAATGTCCGTGACCCCATCTGCGGTCAGATCGCTCGTTTCCTCACGGTGGCTTGGTCGATCAACGCGGTATTGGTTTCGGGGTTTCTCTTCCTGGGCCATCTGAATGCCATTGCCTTCCCCCTGCCGCTCCCTTTTTAACCCCAAATAACCAGGGCCCTCAATGTGGGACTTGAACGTTAAAGCCCTGACTATTTACCTTCTCGATCTGGTCAGGCTTCAGCAGCCCCCTCAGCTATTGCGTATTGCGTCGAAAAACAGCTGCAGGCGCGCAATGTCAGCCTGGGCCATTTCAATCTCGGCGATGGAATCCTGGGCGTGATCGGCCTTTACCAAGGTCATTGCGGCGTCACCGATGATCGCGCCAATTGCTTGTCTGCATAGTTGATCAAGATCAAGTCCATGATTTCTGGCGATCGCCATCACCGTTTTCAACGCTATCTCAAGCGCAACAACTCGATCTTCGCTCATGACGTATAGCCGCTCTGTAGAACGTTAAGCGCAGTTCAATCCTTCCCTTCAACGAAACGATAGATCAAACACAGCCTGTCGCAGTGGATCTCAAAGGATGAAACACGTGATACCCATCAGCTGGCCTTCTCATCTCACCGAGGTGGTACCATTGCCATGCCAATTGACGACAAACAGTTTTTCTCAATTAGGATTTCTACCGTATCGTACCGCACCTGGTTTATTTGGCGAGCTCAAGGGGAGACAGAGGACATCGACTCGTGTTGCTGAGCAAATCTATCGTAGTTGGTGCTCAAACTTGCTTGAGCTTAAGGAGAGAGACCATCAGCTGGCCCCTTCAGACCGCCAGGCACTTGAAAATGACTTGGCGGAGAGAAGACTGCTGCACATCAGCAACTCTTGCGGCTAAGATCCTTCGCAACGCTGATACGTCTAAAAACGACAGACATCAATAACTGCCGCCACTCACGCTGATAAACGATCCACTGCCGGCACTTTGCCAGCAGCGCCATCCCGAAATGCTCCAGCACCTCCTACCCCGACTCCGACTCCGACTCCGACTCCGACTCCGACGATATTTGGCGCGCCCTGCAGAACTCGATTTAATTTAGCGGATGCACCCAAGAGCTACTTCCTACGGGAGGAATGGGGTGGCATGGGCGGTGGATATGATTGACTTTCCGAATTCCTCAGAGTCAAAACAACAACCATTTCAGCAAAGCCTTACTTTAAAGAAGTTTTCTTTCTTTTCGAAAGGCGATTTTTAATTTGACCACCGTGGACATATTGCCGAGCGTACACAGGGCTTTGCTGACGTCCAACATATCCTTCTCGCCATACTTTAAATTCGATATATTCTAGTGACTTACGCACACCAACTTAAAGGAACGATTGTCAAGATCACCAGCACTCAACTCCGGGATTTGCGAATGCGACACACTTAGCATGTAATAATTAATTCTCCACTAGCGACAATTAACCACACGCCTTCCAATACATCTTGATAAAATTGAACGATTGCTCAAGATGGCAAATCTAATAAAGGTGTAAAGAGCGTTTTTACACAAGTCGGCTCCCACCGACAATCATCAGCACCTGAAGAAATGAGTTTGTATTGCCGACAAATTCACCCCAATAATATTCAATGCGATGCCTGTTGAATAAACCGGAAGCGGGTCGTTTCGAATCTGCTTCTTGTCTGAGGAGACACTGATGAAAAGTATTCTTGTTCCACTGCTGGCCCTGGGTGCCGCGCTGACTTTGCAGTCAGCTCAAGCCGTTGATGGCGAGGCGCTCTTCAAGAGCAAAACCTGCGTTGCCTGCCATATGGTCGACGCCAAAATGGTCGGTCCAGGTTACAAGGAAGTGGCGGCCAAATACGCTGGCCAGGCCGATGCATCCGCCACCCTGGTCAAGAGCATCAAAGAAGGCAGTACAGGCAAATGGGGGCCGATAGCAATGCCGGCCAACCAGGTGACCGACGAAGAAGCGAAGACCTTGGCCGACTGGATCCTGACGCTGAAGTAAGAGTGCCCCAATAGAAAACACCCACACCGCAGAAGCGAGCCCGCTCTCTTCTGCGAAGCGGGGCGCCCGGCTACATCGTTGGGGTTTGCTGTAAAAGCGGCAGATCGATTTCCTCAAAACGCAACACCCTGCCCCCCTGCTCGCTGGCCAGTTTACGTGCGGTGGCCTCCTCGGAAAATGACGCCAGAACGACACCCATGGAGCCTTTAAGCCGAGTGCCGGCGACATAGTAGGCTTGGGTTGCATCAATCAGATAATGGTCGTCGGTTTTCTCCCAAGCACTTTTCCCCATGTCGTGCACATACAGTTTTGCCTCAGTGTGGTGATTCTCCGGTTGCAGCCACCATCCGAGCATTTCCGCAGTGGAGCAAAATTTCTTGATCGTGCCTTTTTCCACGACCTGACCTTTGGGGCCCGGAAAGTCGACGATGACCATCCCGCAGACATGACACTCGTCACTTTGATGAAAGGCCACGGGCCCAAGGGTTTGCTTTTCCTCTGCGCGATCGTTGCACGCCGCCAATCCCAAACAGGTAATGATGACGACCAGGACACGGGCCCCGGCCAAGTACAGAGTGTTCATATCAATTGTCCCGAGCGTAAAAAATCAAGTCAGCCGACGGCGAAACATCCAATAAGCCAACAGCAACGAAACGCCTACCCAGAGCAGCAGACAGAGCCATAGCAACGAAGCCGGTACCGGTAAATCGCGGCTCAATGCCATAAGGCCAACGGCATTGCCGCTGCCCTCGAAACCGGAGAGGTTGATCAAGCGGTAGACGTCGGTTGGGTTGAGCAGCAGCAACCACGGCAATAGATCCGGGTTGAACGTGCCTTTGCTGAGCACCAGTAACGCCAGCAGCGCCAGATCGAATACCAGCACGAAGAGAAACCACACGCCCAAGGCCATTCCGGCTGCGCTGGATTTTTCGCTGGCCTTGCTGCTCAGCACGTAAGCCAGCGCCAGGAACACCCAGCCCAGCAGCGTGGAAGACACCATGAAGCGGCCAAACGCCCAGAGCAGCATACCCAAATCAACATCATCGACCAGCAAGGCAATGGCCACGGCGGCACAGCCAAATCCGATCAGCGTGGCCAGCGCCAGGATCAGACCGTGACCGACAAACTTGCCCAACAGGATTTGTCCACGCCCCAAGGGGTAGGTCAGCAACAGCATCAGCGTCCCGCCCTCGTCCTCGCCGACGATCGCGTCATAGGCCAACAGCAAGGCAATCAGCGGCATCAGGAACGTCGCCAGGCTGGCGAGGCTGGCGATGGTGGCCGGAATGGAAGTGAAGCCCACTTGCCCGGACGCCGCCGCGCCGAGCCAGGCGATACCCACCGCCAGAATGGCGAACAACAGACTGATTGCCAGCAGCCAGCGATTGCGCAGCCCGTCGCTGAACTCCTTACCGGCGATACTCCAGATCTGCATCATGGCTGGGTGCCTTCTGTGTCGGTGGTCGCACGACTCATGTAGTAGCCATAGAGGTCTTCGAGGGACGGTTGCAGTATCTCGATGTCCTGCGGTTGATCCTCGTGGAACAACTGGCGCAGCAGATCAACTTTGTGGCCATTGACAGCCATCACCTCGATCCCGTTGCCGCCCACGGCCGTAGCGGTGTGCCCGGCGGCATTCCAGCGCTGCAACCATTGCTCGCGTCGGCAAAGACCACTGGCCCGGATCCGTGCCGGCAAGTCGGCGTCTTCACGCAGTCTGGACAGACTCCCGATCGCCTGTAAGCAGCCATTGGCCAAGATGGCCGCACGGTTGATATGCGCCTCGACGCCTGCCAACACATGGGAGCAAAGGATGATGCTCGCGCCCTGTTGACGCAGACGGTCGATCAACAGGTAAAGATCCCGGGTTGCGATCGGGTCCAACCCCACCGTGGGTTCGTCCAACAGCAACAAACGCGGCTCGCCGAGTACCGCCTGAGCCAGGCCCAGACGCTGGCGCATGCCCTTGGAATAGGTTTTCACCCGTCGGTCTGCGGCGCTTGTAAGCCCGACCTGCTCGAGCAAGTCGTCCACTTGCGTCAGGGCTGCTCCTTTGAGACGGGCGAAATACCGCAGGGTTTCGCGGCCACTGAGTTGCGGGTAGAACGTCACGTTTTCCGGCAAGTAACCCAATTGGCGACGCACGTCGGCTTGTGCGGGTCGGCAGCCGAGCACGTGCACCTGGCCGGCGCTGACCTTGAGCAGACCAAGGATCAATTTCATCACCGTGGTCTTGCCCGCACCGTTGTGGCCAAACAAGCCCAGCACCTCGCCTTCACCCAGACTCAGGGTCAGATCGTGCAGCACGGTCATGCTGCCGTAACGCTGGCTTACCCCTTCGATCTCGACGGCGTTCATAAGGTCGGCCGCTGTGTTTGGGGCGTCGTCGGAAGGTTCATCAGCGGGAAACTGTCTTTGACCCCCGGCGATTTCGTCACGGGGAAACTGCTCTGAACCCAACGCAGTAATTGAATGCTCGGGCTATTCATCAACAGACGGACCTGCGGATACAGCCACAGCAGACGGTCGACGTTGTCGTTGGGTTCGTAGATCACGTCGCCCACCGCATCGTTATTGCGATCCCAACCCAGGTAATCGCTCCAGTAATTGCCCCGCCCCTCGGCCGACCATTCCTGCAAGCGGGTGGCGACGTATTTGACTTGCTGCTGATTGTCGACGAAGGCGTTGTCGGCGATCCGGTTGTCTTCGGAGCCTGCGGTGAGGTGAATGCCCACGGCACTGCGCTCGAAGTGGTTGTGTTCGATGACATTGAACAGCGAGTTGTAGATAAACAGCGCCTTGCCCTCGGCACCGCTGACCATACCGCCATCGGCGGAGCCGCTGCGCACGTCGCTGACGGAGTTGTCGCGCAGCTCGGAATAGGTGATGTAGTTCATCAGGATGCCATAGCTCTCGTCCTGCTCGGAACGGTTGCCAATCACCGTCAGCTTGCGGCTCTGCATCAAGGCATAACCGGTGCGTGTCCGGCGGGTGGTATTGCCGAGCAACTGGTTGTCGTTGGCGTACATGTAGTGCACGCCATAGCGCAGGTCTTCCAAAGTATTGCCCTGCAGCAGGTTGCCGTTCGAGGTGTCGATGTAGATCCCGTCGCGGGTCTGTCGCACGTGATTACCTATCACCTTGGCGCCGTGCACGGCATACAGATGAATCCCATTGCCGCGATCCTGGGAGCGAATGCTCGGGTCGCCTTCGATATCGTTGTCAATTAGGCTGACGTCGTGGGTGCTGTCCACCCAGATGCCAAAGCCTGGTCCTTTCATGCGATTGTTGCGTATCACCGCACTCCGGGCTTTGGGACCGATGAAAATCGCTGAGTTCATGGCCGTCATGTCGCGCCCCCAGTCGAGCAATGTGCAGCCCTCGATCCGCACGTCGGGAGCGCTGATGAACACAGCGTTGCCCTGCCCCTCGCTCTGAATCACTGCGCCCGGCTCACAGAAAATCTGCATCGATTGATCGACACTGAACGAGCCGCGGTATTCCCCCGCCGGCAGGTGCCAGCGTTGCTCGGCGTCCAGCTTCAACGGCAGCGTGGTGATGGGTTGTACTGCCGCCAGCGCGCTGCCACCTGTCAACAGCGACGCCAGCACAATGACCTTCATCGGGGTTGGCTTGAATGGGGTCATTGGCCTGCGCTCCTGACGATAGGCAACGATCAGACTTTTTCCACCAGCATGCGGCCGACCATTTCCATGTGCAACGCATGACAGAACCAGCTGCAGTAGTACCAATGCAGGCCGGCCTTGTCGGCGATGAAGGTGATCGAGGCCGTCTGTTGCGGACTGATCTCCATGCTCACGCCATGGTTGGTCATGACAAAACCGTGGGTCACGTCTTCAATCTTGTCGATGTTGGTGATGGTCACGGTGACCTCGTCACCCTGTTTGACGGTGAACTCCGGCAGACCATAGGCCGGGGCCATCGAGGTCATGTACACCCGCACTTTCTTGCCGTCGCGTATGACCTTGTTGTCGGTTTCCAGCTTGATCCCGTCCTTGGCAGCAATCGCTACAGTTTCGGCGAAAAACGGGTCGTTGCGATCCCAGATTTTTTTGGTCCGGATCTGGTCGCGACGGGCCATGACGCAGTCGTGAGGTTCGGCGAAGGCCGGGCCGTCGTGCACCAGTTTCATCTCGTCGCCGGAGATATCGATCAACTGATCGTTTTCCGGGTGCAGCGGGCCAGTCGGCAGGAAGCGATCCTTGGAGAACTTGCTCAGGACCATCAGCCATTTGCCGTCAGCCTCGCTGGTTTCGGTCAGCGAGGCATGGTTGTGGCCAGGCTGGTACTGCACGTCGAGTTTTTGCTTGATGTAATTGACCTTCTCGCCGGTGTAGGCGCGAACGGCTTCGTCCATGTTCCACTTGACCACCTGGCTGTCGATAAACAGCGTGGTGTAGGCGTTACCGCGACCGTCGAAGGTGGTGTGCAGTGGACCCAGACCCAGTTCTGGCTCGCCGACCACCGCGTCACGCGGCTCCTTGAGTTTGTCGTCAAACAGATCGTCCAGCTTGGCGGTGGCGATGATGGTGCAGGTCGGCGAAAGCTTGCCGGCGGCGATGAAATACTTGCCGTCGGGCGACATATTGATGCCATGCGGGTTCTTCGGCACCGGGATATAACGGGTGAATGCGCTGTCCTTGCCCTCGGTTCTACGACCGTCGACCACCGGCACTTTCGAATCGCCCAGCGTGATGAACTTGCCGGCCTTGATCGCTGCCTCGATGCGCGGAATGTTGAATACCACCACCCAATCGCGCTCGTTGCGCATCATGCCGCCCAAGTCGTAGGCCTTCTCCGAGTTGTAGCAAGTCGAAGCCGCATACTTGCCGGTGTAGTCGGCATCGGTGTTGTCCAGGTTGCCCTCGACGATGACCTGGAACGCCATCTCCATTTTCTCGGCATCAATGGCGTTGAACATGGTGTAGCTGTTCTTGTCCTGCAGGTCGAAGGTGCTGCCGTCATTGGGGTGAGGAATGACGAATTCGGCGTTGGCGAACACGTATTTGGTGTGCGGCATTTTCTGGAGACGCAAACCGTGCACGGCCTGCACATTCGGTACGGTGAGAATCTTGTCGCATTTCATGACATCCAGGCGGATGCGCGCGACCCGGCTGTTGGCCTTGTCGTTGATAAATAGGTACTTGCCGTCGTACTTGCCGTCGGTCATGGACAAATGCGGGTGGTGGCAGTCGCCGTTCTGGAATTTGGCGCTGTCGCCCATGATCCGCTTGCTTTCGTTGGTCAGGCCCCAGCCGGTGGCGGAATCGATGTTGAACACCGGAATGCGCAACAGCTCGCGCATCGACGGGATGCCCATGATCCGCACTTCGCCCTGGTGCCCACCACTCCAGAAACCATAGTAATCGTCCAGATCGCCCGGCCCCACGTGGATCTTCGATTGCGCGTCCTTGGCCGCTGCCGCCCAGGTTTCACGGGTGAATACCACGCTACCAAGGGCCGTGGCGCCGGCCAACGCGACGCTGGCTACGGCACTCGTGCCGAGGAAACCGCGACGGCTCAGGCCGGTCGATTCCGTCTCCTGCATTGCTTTCACGGTTTCATGATCGGTTTTCGACTTGTTATCGCTCATGGGTATTGCTCCATCGGGGGCAGATATGAAAAAGCTCGGTCAATCGATTCTTGATACCTCGTTTGCAGCGAGGTGGCTCAGGGCTCGAACACTTGCACAACAGGAATCAACTCAGCGCGATCCAGCACTGGCGCAGGCTTGCTCCGCGTCTTGCGCTTATTCTTGATGACCAGTGGCGGGCATTTGTTTTCGTTGTGATAGGTCATCTGGCAATCGAGGCAGTAGTGGCACTCGTTGGCGTTGATATGGCCGTCCGGGTGGATTGCCTGGATTTCGCATTCCTTGGCGCAGAGCTGGCAAGGGGTACCGCACTCTTTGCGGCGTTTTAGCCAGTCGAACAGCCGCAGCTTGGTCGGAATCGCCAGCGCCGCGCCCAAGGGGCAGACGTAGCGGCAGTAGACCTTGCGGGTAAAGATATTGATCACCAGCAACGCCACCGCGTAGGCCACGAACCACCATTGGCGATCAAATTTCAGGGTGATGGCGGTCTTGAACGGTTCCACCTCGGCAAATTGCTCGGCAGTGGTCATCGACTCCAAGGAGATGCCGAACAGCAGCAGCAGGATGATGTACTTGATCGCCCACAACCGCTCATGGACCGCGAACGGCAACTCATATTGCGGAATCTTCAGCTTGCGCGCGGCTTCGTTGATCAACTCCTGCAAGGCGCCGAACGGGCACAGCCAGCCGCAGAACACACCACGGCCCCAGAGCAGGATGCTGGCGGCGGTGAAGGTCCAGAGGATGAAAATGATCGGGTCCGTGAGAAACAGTTCCCAGCGGAAGTTCTCGAACAGGGCATGGACGAACGTCAACACGTTGACCACCGAAATCTGCCCAAGGGCATACCAGCCGATGAACACCACGGTGAAGACCAGATAAACGCGACGCAGCCAGTGGAGGAAGCGTGGGTATTTGGTAAAGGTGTCCTGCAGGAACAAAATCACCATCAGCACTGCAAGGGCCGTGCACAGTACCCCGATCTGAAACGCTTTCTGGTACCAGATATTCACCCAGGTCGGCCGGTTGGCAACCTCGATGGCGGCCAGTTCTTCGGCTGTGGGCGGTGGCCGCAGGAGGTATTGCTCGGGCATCTGGTAAGACAGCTCGAAGCTACTGAACACGCCGCTGACTGCGCCTGTCTGACGACGTACCAGCAATTCCAGGGACCAGGGCGATCCCGGATCGAACCGGGCCGGTTCACGCACAATGAAAATCGACATTTCATCGAATTCCGGCATACCCTTGGCAAACACGTCGGAGAGCCGCTGGTGGTCCATGTCGCGGAAACTGATGACATTGCCGAACTGGCGCAATTGCACCCGATCGAAAATTCCGCCGCGCACATAACCCGAGCCCTTGTAGGAGAACAGGCCGCGGCCCAACACCGCGATGGCCTGCTCGCCCGGCTTTAGATCCTGCATGAGGAAACGGTACTGATTGTCGCCCAACAGGTTGCGACCGATGGCTGGCGGGTTCAAATCGGCGGTGTACAGCTCGATAAAGGTGTCATCGACCTGATCGGCTGCGGCGTTGTCGATACCTTCGGCTTCGGTGCCCTTGAAGGCGGCATCAACCTGACCACGGGTCAGGTTCAACCGGCGCACCGCGCCGTTGCCGGTCAATTGCTCCCAGGTGGCGGGTTCGTAAAAGTCCTGGCGCACAGTGGCGGGCTTTTGTGCTGCGCCGGCCCTGTCCTCTACCAGCTTCAGCGATACGGCGACCTTTTGCGCAGCGCGCATGATGATCTCATTGACCACCATGACGGTCACCGTCGCGCCGGAGATCCCATCGACCGTCACCGCCTCCGGATCACCGGAGTGACCGACAACCACCCTTTTGTCGGCCTTGATGCCTTTGTACTTGGCATCGAAGGCATGGAGTTTTTCCACCGGAATACCAATCAGCAGAATCGGCTCATGGTGTTCCAGCACGTAGGCATCCTGGATGACACCGTGGGTATCGAGGATGACCTGCATGTTAATCGGCTTGCCCGAGTAGGCTGGGATATCCACCACATCCTGACTCTGGAACACATAGCCGAGCAGCGTTTTTCCGGTGCTAATGGTCCGAACCTTAAACTCACCCGCGGGCTCAGAAAGGTTATCGCTGTCTGGGAAAACTGTTTCTATTCGCTGCTGCTCTAGCCCGCCGTATTCCTTCGCCTGTAATCCGGAAAACCCACCTAACACCAGGCACAACAAAATGATCAGCCCATATTTTAATGGACGCCGGACACCGGGCAGTGAGAACCTGGAAGCATGCATGCGTTCGCTGAGCGATCGACCTCTGACAATGACCCGCCGAGTACCGATTATGCTCCATCGCCTCTTAATTAGAATTCAGTGATCAACACTCCTCTTTACTCACGGACATTGCAATCATATTCTATAAGCGGGTCAAAACAACTTTCAGCACCAATGGTTCAATATTTATTTAAGGAAGGAAGGCTATCCAGTAGACAAAGACTCTTCTTCAAATAAGTCGGTATATTTTTAGGAATTCCAAATGTCTGATTTTCATCGCATTTTCGTCTAAAATACAGGCCGGAATAATTTATTTTCTTGACTACATACTGGAATTTCCGCCCTCCCCCCCTGCGAATACAGTTTCAGGTGAAGGACCATCAATCGATGGTGAAGCGCTTGACCCTTCGCCTAAGCGTTCTAAGAGACAGTAAACGAAGTCGATTATTCATTGTCATAGTTAGCACTATTGGTATTTTTGGACCCAGACTAATGTTCGAGCTTCCAGTAATTTATACAATAGGCCAATCCACCAGAACCCTATCTGAGCTCACTGAACTACTTCAGGCCAAACATATTGAATGGCTCCCGGATATTCGTACCTTGCCTCTATCGCAAACCAACCCTCAATTCAACTTTAATACATTACCGCAAGCGCTTTCTGCGCAAAACATCGATTACATACAACTGGCCAAACTTGGCGGATTACGGAAAAAATCAAAAACTGTGGCACCAGACATTAATGGATTCTGGATCAACCAAAGTTTTCATAACTATGCCGACTATTCGTTGTCCGAAGAATTTGAACAGGGCTTGTTGCGTTTGCAAGAACTCAGTCAAGACCAGAGATGCGCCATCATGTGTTCGGAGGCCGTCTGGTGGCGTTGTCATCGCAGAATTGTAGCGGACTACCTTCTCTATCGCGGCAGAATGGTTGTGCATCTTATGGGCCGAGGCAGAGCCGAACCCGCAACTTTGACCGCGGCCGCGACTCCTTTGGGGAATTCGCTTCTCTACCCGGCGCCAGTTGTCGGCTGAGAGGTGTCCGGCATAAGGGTCGCGGGCACCCTAATGCCTCGGACAGCTTGCGGAGTCGCATTGCACGGGCGACGTTATCAATCATTTGCGAAGCAGCATGAATAGTTAAGGGGGGTTGGGTGAACCCGGTCATGGCGTGATATAGGAGGCCATTTCACGGAGGACGACCATCTGCTGATCCGAACGTTGAGCGAGCAGCACGATCACTAGGCTTTCCAAGGCAATAGCTCGGATACGAAGATGGACCAAATCGGCATTCGATAACTCTGGAATCTCGGTAGCCCGGATTGTCTGTCAGCGAAGCTTCACCGTCCGCTCCGTAAGCTCCCGCCGGATGCAAATTCGCTCTGACGTCATCAACGTCTATGCTCCTCGTGAGGAGTTCTTCTGATCGACCGGATGTGGGGCACCGAGCGCTTACCGGATCAAGGTGCTGTCCACTCTCGTCGTAATCGGTGGAGGAGAAACGAGCCATGATTGAAGTACAGGTATACCGATACCACCCGGAACAAGAACGGTCGCCTTGGATGCAGTCGTTGTCGTTGCCCGAGGAGTTCCGAGTGCGAATGGTGCTGGATGCGTTGGAGTTCCTGCACGAGGCAGATCAGACACTGGTCTATCGGCGCTCCTGTCGGGAGGGTGTTTGCGGCTCGGATGGCATAAATATCAACGGCAAGAACAGACTGGCTTGCATCACGCCAGTTTCGGAGGCGCTGGGCACGGCCAGCATACTGATCATCAGACCTTTGCCCGGCATGCCGGTCATCCGCGATCTGGTAGTCGACCAGAGTCTCTTCTTTCAGCAGTACGAAAGCATCAAGCCATGGCTGATCAACCACGAGCCAGCACCGGCCATCGAGCGTCTCCAGTCCCCCAAGGAGCGCGCTAAGCTCGATGGGCTGTATGAATGCATTCTCTGTGGCTGCTGTTCCTCGCAATGTCCGTCCTGGTGGTGGAACCCGGAAAAGTACGTAGGTCCAGCCGGGCTGTTGCAGGCTTGGCGTTTCATCACCGACAGCCGCGATCAGGCCACGGTGGAACGGCTAGAGCGGCTGGAGGACCCGTTCAGCTTGTTCCGTTGCCGCAGCATCGGCAACTGCTCTTGGGTCTGCCCCAAGGGGCTCAATCCCATGGGAGCCATCGGGAAAATTCGGCAAGAGCTGTTCCGAAAATCCACCTAAGACGTTGGATCAACGCGATGAATCGGCTCGTCTTCTCAAGACTCTTTGGAGTGCCTCTTTTTGGCCGTTGTGTTGAAATAGTCGGCTTCGGTTTCCATGGCATAAATGTACGCGTCTGAGATTTTTTAACACTGATGGATCGCCTACCACCTCCTTGCTTTGACTGACTTGGGTGCCCTTCGGCAAGCGCTCAGGCTCATCATTTTTTCAGGCACACAATGCGATGCGGTAGAGGTCGCCATGTTTTTTTGGTTGAGGTAATACGTCATCTATCGCTGGTCAGCTCGAATGCAAACAAGTGGTCAGTGGGAAAGCAAACGACGGGGCAAGCCGAATACAAATGGGTGAGCAAGTCAGTGCAATTACCCAGCACGGCCCCTAAACTTTTCGGTGATACGCGATCGCATGCGTTTAGAGTAATGACTCCGCTCCCGTAGAGAAGGTCGGAGACGGCGAAGTGAGTGTTAAAATACACTATGACCCATCGAGCCCAAGCTATTCGGTGAGGGCCACTTACGGGAGAAACCTCGGTGCAGAGGAATTCCAACACCCTTTTCCTTGATTTTGATGGCGCTTACACCCCGACGCCGTCGACTTGTCTCGACTGGCCGACTAGGGCCGACAAGGAAGACCGAAGGTGCGCTTTTTATGTAGGCGCCGATTCTTAACAATCTACTCGAGGCATTTCCAATGATCTCGTTGGTATTGAGCACCAATTGGCGCACTGGCGTTTAGGTCAATTGCGCCCGCTTAACAATACGCGGGCACAGTCGCTCTTATCGACCGGGCGAGGAAGATCTGCTCCCGGTTCTTTACACGATTGAAAATGAACATGACTTCTCAATGCTTGGCGACAGAAAAAAGACTCAATCCCTGAAACCTAGACAGCCTGCCCGACTAGTATCGGAACTGTGGCCTTTACCGGCATTGCAGCTTACAAATGTTAGTTGAGCACTGCGCGCGTCGGAATATCCCTAGCATTGGTACTGCGCCCCCATGCCAAAGTCATTCATCGAGTACCAATCGTGCAGCAAAGCACGCACGCACAAGCTATCAGTCGAGAAGTCATATTGACTATTTACTTGTCATTATGACCGTTTCCGAATTAGGTCATAATAACTATCCTATTACATAACCTATTGATATTAATCAATAAAATTATTGGCCCGTTTTGTGTATTGAATAGTGAACTTAACGCAAACCCCAAAGGGACAATGTCATGACTCGTTCAATCGCGCTCAGTTTTACCCTGTGTACACTACTGTCTCCGCTATGCCAGGCAGACCAGATAATCCGTGAAGTCCCCGACACAACCGCTGGCAAGGGTCTCGGCGCCTTGACCGGAATGATGGTTGGCGCGGCAGGGGGCCCGATTGGTGCATTAGTCGGAGCAGCTAGCGGTTTTTTCGCCGGCAGTGCGGTGCAAGCAGGCATTGGCAAGACTGAAACCGCTTATGAAGTGAAAAACGCGAAAGGCGAGATTAGTACGGTGCGCTCACCCAATGCGAGTTTTGAAGTCGGGCAGCAGGTCGCGCGTAAAGGTGCGCGACTGGTGGCATCTGAGGAGTAAGAACTGAAATAGTTTCATGCGACTAATAGAACCCGCTATTTAGGCCCGCATGCGGGCTTTTTTTAAGTCGTTTTTTGAGATTTATTATTAACGAATTCGATGATTGATCAGCTTTCTAATGGATTCCCACTACTTGGGACAGTTTCGAAATCGCACCACACGATCGACGCTATCGACCATTTTGGAGGCCGTATATATCGTCAGGAGATGCAGAAGCCCGGTCTTGGATTTCCGGTCAAGCCGAAGTATGTCTAAAACAGATGCTTGAACGTAAAAACCAGCAGTTTCAGCGAAGCACATAGCTCGAGTTGCGCCGCCCTTGATCTTCTCGATCGGCTCTATCTGGATTGGAAATACTCAGCCAGTATCATGAGAGGAGACGAAATACCGATCTCAAAATATCATGACGCCATCGAGCACTTACGGTTGATCATGACTGAATACCATGCGCCTCCGCCCTCAATAGAGATACACTGATCATTTGCTTCACCTCGATTATTTCAATTTCTTCTGTGTGACCGCCACTACGACTGGTTCGAATTTTATTCAATTTCTTGACAGCTATGCGAAGTCTACTAGCCTCAAGATCATTCACTTTCCCAACTTGAACCACGGCACTCAAATATGCAGCGCTTGGTGTCGTTAATAATTAGTGCCTGTTCTCGGCTATTCGAATCCTCACCTCAGACAATCGTCAGTACAGCAAAGGTCGAGGTCGCCTGCCTCGTTCCGAGCAGCGCAAAGCCGCTGTGCATGCGCCTAACGCTCTTCCTGTCGATTAATACCCACCCGGCAGAGCGCTTTTCCGGGAACTTTCCACCTGCACTTTCTACTCGGGAGGCAGCCGTGCAAAAAGCTTTGAAGTTCGTCAGCTATGCCGTGCTCGTGCTGATGGCCAGCGCGGTCGTTTATGCCAGCGTTATCGGCATCACCTATTGGACTGGTATCGGCGTCTAGGGAGTTCGCAATGAACAAACGCCAGACACGCTCGTTCGCGCTGATATCGACGGCCATCGCCGCCGTGGTGTTTCTCGGCATGACGGTTGATAGTCACCGGCAGTTTCCAAAATTGACCAACGCTCAGCAGATCACGCCAGAGGTCACTCGCGGCAAGGATGTATGGCATGAATACAATTGCATCAACTGCCACACCCTGTTCGGGGAGGGTGCTTATTACGCCCCGGACCTGACGAAAATCACTCAGCAGCGCGGCGCCCCTTATCTCACTGCGTTCCTCAAAGACCCCTCAAAGTTCTATGACGAGAAACGCCATCGCCGACTGATGCCGAACCTGAAACTCGGCGATGAGGAAATCGCCGATCTGATCGCCTTCCTCGACTGGGTGAGCAAGGTCGACAACCAAGGCTGGCCGCCGCGCCCGATTCTGGTGACCGGTGCGTCAATCCCTGGCATGGACCTCACCGTGGCACAGCAGAATGCCACCGGCGGCGACCAACCACCTCCCGCCGCCCGCCCGGTGTCCGGCAAGGAAGACCCGATCGCCCTGGGCGAGGCGTTGTTTCGCACAACCGCAACGCCGGTGTGCAGCGCTTGCCACTCGATTGCGCCAGGCGTCAACCTCGCCGGGCCATCACTGGCCGGGCTGGCCAGTCGGGCCAAGCAGGTCATCGCCTCGCCTGACTACAAAGGCAAGGCCAAGGACGCCGAAGGCTTCATCCGCGAATCCATCGTCACGCCGAGTATTTACTTGCATCCGGGCGACATGTTTTCCGCCAACGGTATGTCGTTCATGCCGGACACCTTCGTTAAATCGCTAACGCCCGAACAGATCGATCAACTGGTCGCCTATCTGGCGTCGTTCCAGTAACCGCAGGGGATAACCATGCGCTACAGATCTCAATCCGTCGCCTACTGGTATTTCGCCGTTGCCATGGTGTTGTTTGGCCTGCAACTGGTCTTCGGCCTGCTCTCGGCGGCCAAATACCTCGGGCCGGATCCGCTGCTGAACCTCTTGCCATTCGATGTCACCAAGTCCATTCACACCAATCTGTTGATCGTCTGGGTGCTGACCGGGTTCATGGGGGCGACCTACTGGATGGTGCCGGACGAATCCCGTGGCGAGCTGCACAGCACCAAACTGGCCTACATCCAGCTCGGGTTGTGGACGGCCATGGGTGTCACCGCCGTTCTTGGTTACCTGTTCGGTTATGGCACTGGGAACAAGCTGCTCGAACAGCCGCTGCCCCACAAGATCGTGATCGTGATTTGCATGCTGATGTTCCTCTACAACATTGGCATGACGATCAAGAAAGCCGGGCGTTTCACCGCCACCGAGGGCGTCCTGCTGCTGGGCCTGACCAGCGCCGCCGTGCTCTATCTGCCGGCGCTGCTGCACTATGAAAATTACGTGGTGTCGATCTATTACCGCTGGTGGACCATCCACCTGTGGGTCGAAGGTGTCTGGGAGATGATCCAGGGCGGCTTTCTTGCCTATCTGCTGATCCGGCTGTCCGGCGCTGACCGCGAGGTGATGGAGAAGTGGCTGTATGTGATCGTCGGCCTGGTGTTCATTGCCGGCATTCTGGGCACCGCACACCATTATTACTGGATCGGCGTTCCCCATTACTGGCTGCCACTGGGCGGTTTTTTCAGTGCGCTTGAGCCGCTGGCGCTGATTGGCATGGCGATCTATGCCTACAACGCGATGCGCCGCTCCGGCCTCTCTCACCCCAACAAACTGGCCTTGCACTGGACCTTGGGCAGTGCGGTGTTCACCATGTTCGGCGCCGGTCTTCTGGGGTTGGCCCACACCTTCCCCGACGTCAACAAGTGGACCCACGGCACCCTGATTACCGCCATGCATGGCCACGCGGCCTTCTATGGCGCCTACGCCATGATTGTCCTGGCGATGATCACCTATGCTCTGCCCGGTATGACCCGTCGCCCGGTGGAGGAAAGCAGTATCGGTTACTGGGCGTTCTGGCTGCAGTTGGGGGGAATGTTCGGCATGACCCTGTCATTTGCCACGGCGGGCATTGGTCAGGTGTACCTGGAGCGTATTCTCGGTCTCGGCTACCTGGACGTGCAGCTGAAGATTCAGGTGCACTTCCTGATGCTGGTGGCGACGGCGTCGATGTTCAGCCTGGGTGCGGGGCTGTTCATCTTCGATTTTTTCCGCCATGCGCCGGACTTCAATGTCGATGAGGCCGATCCGGTCCTGGCTACACCTCGAGCCTCAGGCGCAGCGTTGTGATGGAACGTTCGCTGATGCACACCGAACCCGCCGCGCTGCAAGCTGAACCCTATTACCAGCCCAGCGGCGACGAGGTGGCGATTTTCGAGCAATGCCATGCGCAGCAACTGGCCGTCATGCTCAAAGGCCCCACCGGTTGTGGCAAGACCCGTTTTGTCGAACACATGGCCTGGCGACTCAAACGCCCGTTGATCACTAT
>Ga0066463_1000037_pt1 | contig 20340 bp, 15 predicted proteins | sample LakWasMe93_HOW11_2_FD_59574 | JGI IMG/M metagenome (GOLD analysis project Ga0066463, IMG submission 59574) | Freshwater sediment methanotrophic microbial communities from Lake Washington under simulated oxygen tension - Sediment Metagenome 93_HOW11 | ecosystem: Environmental > Aquatic >...
TGGTAGAGCAACTGACTTGTAATCAGTAGGTCCCGGGTTCGATTCCTGGTGCCGGCACCATATAGATCAACGACTTAGGCTCACCGCAAGGTGGGCCTTTTTCGTTTCTGGGAATCTGCTCCCCGTTTTGCTCCCCGCTGAGTGGAATACTTAGGTAACCAAACGCAGCCAAGGGGCAGATTTCCAGCTTCAGCCAAAGCTTAGTGACCCTCATACGCGCTTACGTACGTAACGTTCCCTAGGCTAGCGAATAACACGGCGCTCTCTATCTTTCGAGCGCCGGGCAGCTTGAGCTTTATGCATACGACCTCCAGTCTTGCGGTAATCATGGTGTTTTGATGTCTCCTTTCAGGGAGCCCTAGTGGCGATCGTCACAGCTAGTGACTGATATGGATTACAACAGAATGCAACGCTTTAACGGTGGCAACTGCAATGTCAGCGCATGTGCATTTCATGGGATTATTTCGGTTAGCGTTGATGGAACGTTCAGAAGCGGTCTATGGCGCGAAGCCCTGACTTTTGACCCACCCCTGTAGCGAATAAGTGACGCAAGGACAGCCAGCGAGGCCTCCGACTGCAATCTCGTCCTCTTGCCTCAGCTTCCCCAAAAATCTACGAATTAATGAGAGAAAAGCTTCCGGAGCGGTCTTTGAAGCGAAGGCTCCAGACTTTTGCCCCGCCCCCTCCCTAGGGCCTCTGTCAAGCGTCACTAGTGAGTCGCCCCTAGTTTCGTAGGCAACCTTGATCGTCAGCTCAGGCTGCTCAGTATCGATCGTGACCGGCACAAATCGGCTGTGGATTCAACCGTTCGAACTGCCCACCTTTTTTCAAGCTACCTTCATCGTCGTAACAACCAGCCGTCGTCGCCTAGGAAACGAACATACCTGAAGACGACGAAAAGGACATATATCGCTTTCCATCACAGTTCCCTCACCTTCAGATAAGCTCGTAGATTCTAAATCTGCTCCGGGGAAAATGATGTTCCTGTCGTCAAAAAAATACTTAGAACAGTTTCGCAGCCTAATCGAAAGCAGCGAGGAGTTATCAATTGCGGTTGCTTTCTGGGGCGAGGGTGCTCAAAAGCTTATTGGCAAAGCATGGAAGGGCCGGTCCTTGCGAATAATTTGCAACCTTGGTAGCGGCGGGACCAACCCACAGGTCATCCGTGAACTGATCGAGCTAGCCAAGAAAAAGCCCGGTATTCAGATTCTGACGCTGGACAACCTCCATGCAAAGGTCGCGATTAGTGAAACTGCCGCGATAGTGGGGTCTGCCAATCTATCGGTAAATGGATTGGGCTTTGAAGGAGCAGAATGCGTAGGCTGGCATGAAGCCGGAATGCTGGTCCAAGAGCACTCACAATTGACGCAAATGCGGGAGTGGTTTGATTGTCTGTGGCAACAAGGTGTGGACATATCAGAAGATCGTTTGATCAAAGCCCATATTCAGTGGGTAAAGAACCGTACAAGCCGCCCGCTCAATGTCAACAAGCTCTTAGATGCCCCCCACAACGCTTTAAAAAATCGAAACATATACATTGCAGTCTATCGACTGGAAGCTAGCGACCAAGCCAAAGCCGAAGCCGTACAAGCAGAGAAAGACGCAAGACGATCAGATCTTCCCGTTGTACGGAATACCAAACTGGACTTTTTTGAAGACTGGCCTGACGACAGCGAGGAGCCATTACCTATCGATGCTCCGATCATTGCCATGCGTTATGGCCCCACCAAGCGCCTGACAAGCGTGAGTGCTTGGGTGCGTATCCCTCAGCTCGACAGAACTTTCGTAAGTACTGAAAGAGAAAGCACTGTGCCGTTAACCATGACGGGGCAGCTGAAACGGGTGTCGGGTATGACCTTTTCGAAGGAAGACGGCCCAGTTTTAGCAAAGCGGCTCAAACCTTGGGTTGATGAGTTGTACCTCGGGGCGGAGCCTGGCACAGCCCGATGCATTCCTTTGGACGACTTCATTGAGTGGGAGACAAATCAGATTAGCTAAATACCGACTGTTGTTCTCGGGACATCCAATCCTATGACGGAAACAACCCGCTGTGCACCACTGACTTCTGATTCCCAAATCATATTGGAAACCTATGCATAGTCTTCTTCTTGGAAACGGTATAAACCGCGTAGCATTGCAGAGAGGCTGGAACGAAATACTGCGGGAGTTGGCGACAACATTTGGTGGCATAGACTTGGTGCCACATATCGAATCTAAACCCCTGTCCATGTTTATCGAGGAGCTATGCGCCCGCTCCTCAATGCCATTCCAGAAAGCGGAGCATACGGTAAAGGTTGAGTTCGCTAAATTACTCAAGCAGATCGAGTCGGTCGAAGCTCACAAGAGGGTCTGTGGTCAATTCAACGTGATCATGACCACGAATTATGACTTCACGATCGAGGAGACATTTGCGGGGCCACTTCACTCACCTACATTTCTTGCTCCCGAATCGAGATACAGCCTCTTTCGCCGGCACACCGCAGGCAAGAAGGAAATTTGGCATGTTCATGGCGATGTAGCCCGGCCAGGTTCAATGGTGTTGGGCTTCGACCACTACGCTGGGTACCTACAAAAAATCCGAAACTATGTGACGGATTCGGTTGAGGTCAAGGGCCACCCCCATGGGCGTGTGGGTAGCCCGGTGAAAAACGGAATTCTCGAATTCACGGATAACCGTAGCGTTTACTCCTGGGTGGATTATTTTTTACGTGACCACATCCACATTGTCGGGCTTGGTTTGGACTTTACGGAGATCGACCTTTGGTGGTTATTGCTGCACAAACGGCGGCGGAGGCACCAAACAGGGCAGGTTTTTTACTACCACGTATCGCTCGATAGGGAAGCAAATGAAACCCCCGTCACGTCGCTGCTACGGTCATTGAATGTAAAGGTGGTACCAGTGGTCGCGGGAAACTATCACGACTGCTACCTCAAAGCCGCAGACCTGATAGAAAAGAAGGTCGCATCCTTGCCAGAACTATACCCAGTTCCACTACGGCTAGATGAAAGCTTGCACTATGGGTCGCAAATCTATACGTCATCAGTCAAGCAGAGGGCGTTTAAGTTTCCGAGGCAGAAATAGTTGGTCGACTCCTAGGGTCTGCTTTTGGCCGTTTTTGACTATCGCCGCCGGGAGCTTTGGGTCGATAGCGGTCACCAGCGATCGGCAACTATTAACCCATAGCTGCCGGTCGGGATAGGCAGCAATCAGCCGATTCTGTTGAAAAAGTCGGCCATGGTTTCCACTGCAGAAAAGTACGCGCTTGAGATTGAAATCTTTAATTTGAGCAGAGTTCCGGGGTCAGATTTCGCGTAGCAGCGCACAAAAAAGGCGTTTTCAGCGGGCAGTACGCGGGCAGTCTGGAAGAACCGACTTTTTCAACAGAATCGGCCAATTGCAGACGCTGAGATTGGGGCGGCGAACGAACTTTCGTCACGCCGACCTCGCGAAGCCTGTTCTCGACCACTATCGCAGTTGCTTAATGCGCTCTTGGAGAGCCAGGGCGGCTGGGATGTTCATGGCTGCAAGTGCGGCAGCTATCTCGATAAGCGCCTGCCGCGCCTGAGCGTATTGCGACAGGGCCTGCGCGTCTGAACTCAATGCCGCCGCTATCAGCTCCACCAATGCGTCTCCCGTACCCTCGCGGTACCAGAGACTGGACGGCTCGCGTTCCTTCAGCATGGCGGCGAGCCAGCGAAGCCCGTCAAGCCGAAGTGGGGCTCCGAACTTTGTCGTCAGGAAGTGGCAGAAACGGGTGACGCATTCTTCGTCCCGAGCCAGGTGCGCAGCGGCCCAGCGTTTATAGAGATCGTTCATCCGCAGAGCCGCGCCCGGGTGCAGCCGGGACAGCGCATCCTCGTTCCCGAAGCCAAGCAGGTCGCAAATCAAGCGCTCGCCGTAGAACCAGAGGCCAGGTTGAGACCAATCGGCTGAGAGGCCGTACTCCGCAGTGGCCCGCCAGACGCGCTCGAATGCCACCGGGTCGTCACCTTTCCCGAGGCGCAGGAACAAGCTGCGAATGAAGTGCTGCAGCGCGTAGTGTGCGGCTGGACCGTGAGCTAGAACGGGTTCCCAAACCGCGCGAGCCTCCCCTGCGGGCGCCGCGATCGACAGGGCTCCGAGCTTCAGAAGGATATCGTAACCGAGGTTCTGGCTCGGCAAGTCGTACTTGCCATGCTCACTCGCGCGCGCATTGGCGCGCGTGGCGTCGTAATTCCAGATGCGCAGCGCCAAGCGTGTGTCGAGATCGCGGTCGCCAGTGCCACCGCCTTCGATGAGCCAGTTAAACAGGACTTCGAGGAGTTGACTGTCTAGCGAGCAGCCTCGTTCGCGCTCCGGTTTTCCGCGCCAAGTCTGATCGCCGGCATTGTAGAGCCGCGTCCGGCGCTGGAAGTCCAAACGTTCTAGGCCCGTGACGACACGCTTGAAATCGAGTTCATCCGGCGTCGCGTTCGCTCCACGCAGCGGAAAGCGCCGCAACCGCGCGAGCCACACCCTCCAGGCGCGCTCCGCAAAGTCGCCATCGCGGTGGTGCGGAGCGAGCAGGATGAGGCCCGACCAGAGGAGCCCGGCGCGGAGCAGCCGCCACCAAGCGGTGCCAAGCTGCTCTCGATTGGCGTAGGCGACGCCGACCACAACGGCGGTCGCTCGCATGTCGCCGCTCGTCAGAAGGCGCAGGACGGCGGTCTCCCATTCCTGAACGCCATCTCCATCGGCGAGCCAAAGGTGCATGATCGCGTAGGCGACGAACTTCAGCTCGTCGCGGAGGCTCCCCATGCGCCCCCCGCGAATCTCTTCTCCTGTCGACGCGACCGCCGCTACACCGGCGCGTACGACTTCGAGCGCGTGCTCCTGCACTTCAGGGTTCTGGGCGAGCCAAGCGCTGCCCAATGCGACGAGCGTGCCGGCAGCAGCGAAACGGCATTTCGATGTCGCTTCCTCATCTTCGCCCTCCGCTCCGGCGTCGCATTCTTGGAGCAGATTGAAGAGGTACGAGGCCTCATCGTCGGTGAGCGGTTGGCCGCCCTGAAGCCTCTGCTCGCACCGGTCAGGCACGAAAAGGTACGTGAGGGTTGGTGCGCAGTCGGCCTGCCACGACAACACCTCGAGGCGCAGTTCGTCAGGGTACACGAGGTTCCTGGTCTCCCCGCCCGTGGCCGGATCGGTGACGGTATGATAGTTGGCCCGGTCAAGCGCGGCGAAGAGCATCTTGAACTCCAACGCCTCCTTCGGGTCCTCAGGCAGCGCCCAAGTCGGCAGCAGCGCTTGAAGACGCCGCGCAATGTCGTTGTCGGCCAACAGGAGTTCGGTTACGACATCGAGGAACTTCTGCTGGCGATGGGGCGCAAGGGTCCAATCGCGGGCAAAGTCAAACATCGCCTGGCCGCCCCGGAACCAGCTCCAGCTGATGAAGTTATGGCCAACCTGTTCTACGCGGAAACTGTCCCAATAGAATAGGTTCGGGAACGTAATCAGGGCCGAGAGGGGGCCCGTCAACAGCGACGGCCGATACTTGGCGACGTTTAGGAGCACGCTGACGAGCGCCGCGGAGTTTCCCTCCCGAAGTACCCTCTCGATATCAGCGGTGATGTCCTCACCCGCGTCTAGCCGCTGCGTAAGCCAGCGCTCCAACGCATCGAGAGCGCAGTACAGGTTTCCGTTGCGCATCGAGTCACTGGATTGCGGCCAACCAAAAACCATCCACCAGCCAAGGAAGGTCTTCTCCGACCCGTCCGCAAATTGCAGTGTCACCCCGGGAGCCTCGCCAGTTCGACCCTTCATGAATTCGGCGGCCCAGCGCTCCGTGCAGAAGTTCACCAGCGCGATGAGCGAGGTGAGCGCCGTTTCCGGGGCCAGCTGGAAGAAAGGAAAAAAAGGGCTTTTCCAGAACGCCGTCGGGTACGCGTCCTGGGTGTATTCGAGCCCGAGGTCTATTTCAAATCGCGAGGACCCGTACTCCTGTTCCGGCGGGTCTTCGATAATGAGCGCGAGCAGGACTTCGGCCGCCAGCTCAGGCTGCGCACGCATCAGAGAGTGGATGCCGTTCTCTTTGATGCAGGCGGTCCGGAAATCCATGTCGACCTTGTCGCTGGGCCCTAACGGCCAAGGCGGCAATCGCTCGCGGAACGCCCCAAGGGAGCGCGGCATCTTCTTCCGCTTTTCGTGCCGCACCTTGTATTCGGCATCGGTCTTCAGACGCTCAACGTGCGCTTTTGCGTTCTTTAGCTGAACCTCGGCGATGCGTCGTTTGGCATCAGCGTCGACCTCTCTGCGTCCCGCGAGTTCGAGCGCCCAGTTCCGGACCTCGGTTGGCAAGTCGCCCACACCAGCCAGTGGTGCGGTGTACAGCAACGGCTCACTCTTCACGTACATTACGCCGTTGCCCTTCTCGAACTGCACGGTCCGAGCCATGGCAAGCGCCATCTCCGCCATCTGCAGGCGGAATGGCATCGGACTGCCGCTGCTCAACGTTTTCGGCGTCTTCGTCAGCCACGTCTCGATGACCTTCGCGAGAGCAGATGAAACCAACCCAGCCAGTCGCTCCCGCTGCGCGATGAGAAAGCGGAGAACGGGCGGCCATCGACCGATGACAATCGAGCGGTAGTGTGTCTCCATGTACAAGCCGACTGCCGCGTCCAGTCCCATTCCGCCGCTGGTCGGCACCGTCGCGATGTGATGGAAGCGCCGGAGCAGCCGTGTGAAGTGTTTCGCGCCGTTATCGAGCAGGAGGTCGACGCGTTCGGTCAGGAAGCGTTCGGCGTCGGGGTCCAAGCAGAGCGCATCAAGGAGGATATTGCCTGCCAGGTCGTTCTTCGCGGCCTCCGCGGACCCGAAGGCGACGTCCCAGGCCGTGCCAGTCTCGGCCGGCTGTCGAAGCAGGAACTGGCCCAGCATCCGGAGCGCGTTTGTCCAGAGCGGATTGCCGGCCTGGGCGGCCCACTTTGGCGTGTCCGTCCAAATCTGTTTCAGAAACTGGAAGCGCGCCCAATCCGCCGCGAGATCGTGCTCGAACTCGATGCGATTGGTCCGCTCATTCAGGCGTAGCGGAAGCTCCTCGGGCGACTGCGTGAACGTCGCCGTGTCCGCCGGCTCCAAGTCGGTCAGCGCGAAGCTTCGCTCGAACGATGCTTCTCGCTGGGCGAGGCGCATCATCAACGCCTTCAAGTCGGCGCGGCCCTTCGTCCAATGATTCCAGAGGCGGTCGGCGATGGCGGTGTGAGACGCCATTCCACTGGCGTTAGCCCCCAGTGCCGCACCCGCCTTGATGACCCACGCCAATGTCCGCAGGTTAGTCAGCGCCGCAATGGTGTCGTCATGAGCGGCCAACCAGCCCAAGGTGGGCGAAGGCAGAAGCGCCAGCTTCACCGCATCGCTCTTGAGTGCTTCGACCTCGACAAGATGCGCTTTGCGCCCGCCGAGTATCGTCTCTTCGTCTTCGACCCAGCTATGCGTTTGCGTGACGATGACGACCCGCCACGCGTCCTCGGTCTCCTCGCCGTCACTCGCCAGGATAGCTTGAAGCAGTTGGCGAACTACGACGAACTCTCTGGCCTCAATGCGTTCAGCAGAGTCGATGACCAGCACGTTTTGCGGTTTCACCGTGGCGTTTAGCACCAGCGAGAGTTCGTGCGTGAGAGGGAGCGCGCCGCGGCGCGCGGCGCTAAGCGCCGTTTTCAGGTCTTCCGGGCCAAACCATACCTGGTTCCAGGAGGAAGACTCTCCGTCCAACACAGACTTGACCAGCGCCGACTTGCCCGAGCCCGACTCCCCGAAGACCACCGTGACCGGGTGCTTTGCGACAGATGCCTGGAGCGACGCGATCTCCGCTGTCCGCGGGACAACGTAGCCAGACGGTAACTCTGTCTCTATTCGCGCCTTGTGGTCCGCGGTGATGTTGAAGAGCGTCCCCCAATCACGCTCGAAGTCCGGATGATGGCGGAGGCCGAACTGGCCTCGGAGCAAGGACAACAGGTCCGGGACGGTGATGGTCCCGCTGCGAAGGCGCACCTCCTTCGCGACGTTAATGAGGTCCTTCCAAAGAGCCTGCGCTTCGTCGTCACAGCCAGACGCGAGCAAGCGACGGCATTGCGCGATGGCCTGGGTCTCGTTCTCGGAGTGCGCGAACTGAAAGTCGGTCGGCAGCACGTGCAGGCGGCGAATGAGCTCGATGGTCTCCTCGTCGGACGCGCCGCCGGGCTTCTGGACGCTGTCGAAGACGCCCGACTGTCTCTTGTTGCTGCGGATGCGGCTCATAGCGAGCGCGGTATCCGTGCCGCTGCACGCGCTCTTCACTTCGCGCCACGCTGGGTCGAACACCTGATGGGTGCCGAGCGTGACCAAGGCCAGCCCGTCGGCCGCGCGGTTGAACGGCCCCTGCGGGTCACGCCACTGTTCCCATGCGCACGTCACGAAGTCAGCGGGGAGGCCGGCCGCGGTTACCTGCAAATTGCCCTTCACCGAGATCGCAAGCTGCCGAGGCGCGGTGGTTGCCTGGGCCGTCAGCAGCAGGTCGTCGATACGCCACCCCAAGGTCGAGACTTGGGCTTGGACCTGCGTGATCACGCCGCCGATACCCGGTGCCTGCTCACCTGACAGGGACTTCACCAACTGCCAGGCGCTTATCAGGTCCTCGAACTCGAACCCGGCGCCGCTCGTCGACCGCAGCGTCGCGGACGCGCGTTTCTCGCTGCCGCCACGAGGCGCTTTCGGTTTCGATGTGTTCTTAGATGGGGCCATTAGCTTCCGAATGCTTGTAGCTATGCCGTATCTGTCGGCGAGAAGTAGGGGGTGCAGGCTCCTCGCAACCTTATGGCGGGCTTGAAGCGCGTCATAGGTGCCCGATTGCTAGTTCAGCACAACTGTGTTGCACCGACAAAGTGTACTGCCGAGGTGGTGCCGAAGCCACCGCGCCTGCAGTCAAAACCTGGGGGTGTGCATCCGGAACAGACCTCCGGAACGTCCCCAAAGGGTCGATTTCGGCCGGTTGCGACAGGCAGAACGAACCATAGCGGCCAGTCAGCAATGGCAAAGGTCAGCTAAAAGCATCCTCTTCGTCACAAATTTTGCTTACTCAGGGGTAGTAGGCATGGACGCCGTTTGATTATTTACCAAAAACTCCGTGAGGGATCGTCATTGCCTATCACTAAAGATTTGTTTTTGCTTATTCTGCCGAGCCTGTTAACACGCGACCGATTATAGGAGAGGGATTGATTTAAATTTTCTGTCAAGATACGGTCGCGAGCAGGCAAAAATTCGACCTAAGAAAAAGGCAACGTTGAATGGAACGTAAAGACGTCAGCTCCTCGATTGAGGTTTACCGACTACCCCCTGATCGTAACCACCCCTCTTTAGTATCCGCAATGCCGCCATTCAGGGAGTCTGCGCAGGAATATCTACAGCGCTCCTTAGATGCGTTAATTGCTGTTGATCAACAATTAGCAGCGTGGTTGTTGAAAATGCGGTCGCTGAATTTGAAAGCAGTTGTATTTGGTGGGTGGGCTCGCGATCGAGTGATAGAGTTGACTCATGGAAGGAACATCGAATCTCGAGATATAGACTTTGTAGTAGACGGCTCCGTGTCGGTTGTGAAGAGTTTACCTAAGGATGCTGTCGTCAATCCGTTTGGTGGCTTTGGTGTGCAGGCCCAAACCATTCATCTTGATGCTTGGAATCTTGCAGATACATACTTGATTCGTCGCAATCATCTGCCAGTAACGTTCGAACAGTTGCCACTTACTGCAGATTATACTGTAAATGCCATTGCCTTTAAGCCTGTTCAGTTTTTTAACCAGCCCGAGATCATTGATTGTGGAGCGATAAACGCGATTAAAGCTAGTCATCTTGACTTTGCAGCCGATGAAGTCGCGCAACCTTTGATACAGGCCGCCCGCGCAATCATTCTAGCGGTGCGACTTGAACTGACCCCATCCCCCGCAGTACGATCATTTGTGCAGATCGTCGTGGAGTCGGTAGACTCCCGAGAAATAGTGAAAGCCGGTATTCGTAGCTACTGCCCCGCCTTACTAGTTTCCGCTGCCCTGCAATTACTTTCTGATATCACCACGGAAGGAAAATGAATTGAGTGACAATGAGAATGTTACAACAAGTTATTTTTCACACTGCTGGGGAGTTTTCGAGGGAGGCGGTGTTCGTGCGGCTGCCCATGCCGGCGCCCATGCGGCAGCGAAACAAGCAGGTATAGTATTTGGACGAGTAGCCGGAACCTCTGCGGGATCAATAGTTGCGGCGCTTATTGCCGCTGGCGCTTCTCATGAATATATTAGTGAAGAGTTGAAGGAACTCAATTTTTCTGATTTTTTGGGTGTAATTCAACCGCAAGACTCAGTATTTGTTCCAGTCCCCAGTTGGCAGAAAGCTCTTAGAAGTTTAACTTGGGGGAAGCCTAGACGCTTCGTGGATGTAGTATTGTATTCCGGGCTTTATAGTTCTCATCCGTTGCAGGACTGGTTAGAAGCTCATCTGAAAAAACTGGTTCGCGGAAACAAGATAGGGGGACCTCAAGGCCCCGTTCGTTTTTCCGAACTATCAATACCGCTCCACGTTGTTGCCACTGACCTCGCCGCTGGAGAACCGAAGGTTTGGTCTTGCGAGACGACTCCAGAAGACAGCGTTGCAGCCGCGGTGCGATGTTCGTGTACTATTCCATTTTTCTATCAGGCTGTTAGCCATCAAAGCTCCGTACTGGTAGATGGCGGTGCTGTTAGCAACTTACCTTCATTTGTATTTACTGCACTTCTTGAGGCAGGAAGGGGTCGCAGCGTACTTTCTCGAATTCTGGCTTTCCGCTTACTGGAACAGCCAAAAAATAATAATCCAATTAAAGGGCTCCAAGAGTTTGCTGAGCGACTTTCAAACGCAGCGATAGATGGTGCAGCAAATATTCAGCTTAGTCTTCAGCCAAACATTTATCAGGTATTGATATCAACGGGGTCTATACGTTCAACGGATTTCAACGACGTAGGAACGGAGGAGAAACAACAGTTGCACGAAGCTGGACGTGACGCTGTAAGAAAATTCATCGCAACAGAGAGACTCATCGTTCGCAAAAGCCATGCATCGCTTCCTTATCAGGGGTTTGATGAAAAAATGCTTTTGCTAGTGCAAGAGCTTCAGGGGTGCACAGAAAATTTCTTAGCGGTTGGGGCTTCGACATACTGGCTCGATTTTGTATTTCCTACTGTGCTCGCTTTAGCGCGCAGAGGAGTGAAAATATTACTAGTGGCACCCTCCGCCGCTGGTGACATTAAAGAAGAAAGACGAAGGTGGCTCTTGCGTGAGTTGGGCGCGGAAATTATAGATAGTGACGGCATTGTTATATTTGACGGCTTCGTATTTGACTCGACTCTCGATAAAGCGAGCGCATTGCTTAGTAATTTTGATAAAGATGGCTATGCAACGAGAAATAATTATTTAAGTGAGCGGATTAAGCTGTACACAGATGACAGCGATCCCGCCGTATTGGCATTACTACGGCAAACGCTTTTACAATTACAGGAAAAGATTCAAGCGATAAGTCAACCACTTCCCTATGCAGCTTGTGCGGATGTAATACTATTTGATTTGTTAAAAAAAATTCCGCATTACTCCAGCGCAAAATTCCGTCTTGCTGATATAGAAGTCTCGGATAATATAATGATCCTTAACGAGTCCGTTAAAGAATATAAACTACTTCAAGTCAAGCACCACATTTCCGCTCTAAAGCATAGCGGATTCGATCTATTTGAGTTAGTCCAAGTATGCCTTCCTAGCGGAAAAACCACCATAGTTACTCCTCCGGTCCTGGAAAGGGTCGGTGATAAGCTCGTACTCATTGACGGACATGCAAGATTTTTCTACTGCATACAAAACGGTATTACTTCAATTCGTGCTGTTGTAGTTGACAATGTAACGGCTGCGCTTCCCGCTAAGAATCCGCGACCGTTGTCTGCTTTGAAATTGATATCTCTAACCACATCCGTTGATGCTATGTACGAAAATATGGACCGTTCGTTATTCCGACGGATTGATGAGGTGGCACACCCATTTCCATAAATCTACTCTCCCATCCTGCATATTATTCTTTCACGAATATTACCGTTGGGGGGGGGCAGGCCGCCGATGCAAGTCCCTGATTACCGTCTTCGTTATGGCGAAATTCGTCCAAGGGCACCCCCACTACTATGAGTACAAACACATTTGGGTACGTTTACTGCTGGTAACCATTTTGGGTTGGATGCTAAGCGCCTTCTTCCGGTCGCAACTGACCGCTTTTGGCCGTTCTCCGCCCGTCAAAACGTACTCAACGCGATTAGAGGGGGATGCGATAGCGGCCTGGGTGATTACGATATTCTGGGTCATGGTCTTGGCTCCATTGGCGTCTGGTTATACCGCTGGCGCAACTCAACACCTATTACACAGTAACGGTCTACCGGCGCATAGCAGGTGCGGCAGGAGAACAAGTGGCGATGGTACTGGTCACGGGCCTCGCGCCATTCAGGCGATGCCATGGCGGCGCTGTGGTAGATGTGCTTCGGCTCCCCGGCGTCATGCTGCTCGATTGTTGGGTCAGCCATTGGCGCTGGTGGCGACCATGCCGGATGACTGCGGATCAGGCGGGCGGCAAAGCATGGGGGTGTGCCGCACTGCTCGGCCAGGTCATACGCAGTCAGAAACCCCAACCCCAGCAGATATGCCGGCGAGCATTCCAGCAGGCGAGCAACATGACCAAGCCATCGACTGGCCTCTACTTTGGGCGGCTTCGGCGCTGGGTGGTCGTTCGCGCCGGGTTGCACTGGCTTCTCGACTTTGTGTTTTTCTGGGGGAGCCGAGGGAACCCGGGGAACCTCCAGTACTGGCGCGGGTTGTAGCCGTTCCCTTTGAAATTTCAGTGAGGGAACCGAGTGAACTGCTGCCCCGGCCAAGCGGTTGGCTAAGTCCAAGAGCCGACCCATGTCACACCTCCAGTGGGGCGAGGTGATACAGCGATGGATTGCGCCCATCCACCTTTACCCGTTTGGCACGCTTGCCGGCGTTGTGTTCGGTGATCCACCCGGCAGAGTCCACGGCGTCCAGGATGCGCGTCACGTCGAAGCCAGGCACCGCTCGGCGCAGACCTTCGGGGGTAAACAGCCAGACGCGGCGCTCCCCTTCATTTTTCCACCAGCCGGCGCGATCTCTGACTATGGCGTCCCCGCCCAGCTCAGAGAACAGCGCATCGCCGTGGCGAGAGATGAAGTCGCACAAGCTGGCTCGGATTGTCGCGTCCTCGCCCTGGCCTTGCCCCCGGCTGCTTCGCCAAGCATCAAACAGCATCAGCATGGCGTCGCGGGCAGCACCCGCGGGGACCGGCAGTAAACCCCACTCAATGGCCAGCTCTCCCGCCATAGCGACAATGGCAAACCGCTCAGCCGCGCGGCTTTCCTGACCACTGCCGCTGGGGTATGACTCGCACAGCTTGGCGAGCACTGCGGGCAGGTCGTCGGCCTCGCCGCACTCTAGCAGTTTGTGGATAAAGGCCGGGCCGATATGCCCGTAATGGGTCACGCTGGCGCGCTGAATGGCGTCGGAAAACTCCCGTCCACCCGGCAGCCCATGCAGCTCATCCCAGGCGCCAAAAGTGCGACGAGCCGGTATGTCCAGCAGGCGGATTTCCTGCCCGGCTCGGCTGCGCTTTCCGCCCTCGGCCATGTGCGCGGACAGCCCTAGCTCGCCAGACGACAATAGGATTACCCGCCAACGCCGGGTCGCCCGTGCGGCTCCAGTACGCCCGGCTCTGGCCTTGCCGGTGCCGTTGGCCAGGGAATAGATCACGGCGCCAATTTCACGCGGGTCGGCCTCGCCTATCTCGTCCAGGGCCAACAATGTGTCATTACGCTGGGCAGCAATCCCCTCCAGGCCGTTGCCGGTGGCGCGCCAGGTACGCTTGAACTGTTCGCCATGACCCCAGACCGAGGCGGCGGCCTGAATGGCGCTGCTCTTGCCGGTGGAGCTGTCCCCGACGATATGGAAGCCGCCACCCTGGCGCTGCAAGTGATACAGCAACGTCCCGGCCAAGGCCACGCAGACAGCCAACATCAGCAGCGGATTACCGGCGCAGCGTGTGCCGATCTCGGTTTGCCAGCCCCCTAGAGTGCCGGCCTGGCGGAAGTCGTCGAAGTTCGCCGCCTCGCTCTGATAGATGGCCTCGCCCTTGCCGATGTTCTGCCGGGGCATTATGAACAGGGCAGGCGAATGCCAACCGGTGGCCGTGGCCGCAATGACACGGCGCTTGGGGTGTTGGCTCTGTATGTAATGGTTCAGCAGTTTGAAAGCGTCGGGGCCGATTTCCACACCCATGTTCAGCAACTCGCCGCGCATATCCTCGCCACTGCCCTTGAGCAATTGCATGGGCATGGCCCATTCGCGCCAGTCGCCCAGAGTGTTGCGAAAACGCAGCAGGCGCCCGAAGTCGCCCCCGTCGCTTGAGGTGACAGCCTCGACATGCAGCGGCGAACAGACGCGCTTGTCATAGTTTACCGGCTTGCCCTTTTCCTCCTTGACGCCATGCCACCACACGCCTGCCGAGTAGGTGCCGCACAGGGCCTTGACTGGATGGTCATAGACGCGAAAGGCCGGGCGCTCGATCTCCGGGTGCTTGGCCTCCGGCACCAGCGCGGTTCCCTTGGCTCCCTCTGCCTTTTCGCTGAGGGAACCGCTGGAAGCCCCATCATTTCTGGCGGTTCCTCCGGTTCGCCCGGTTCCCTCGGAAAAATCGAAGGCCAGATTACTTTCATCTGTCAGGGTCATTGGTTGGCCTCCTGCCATTGGCGCAGGTCGTTGAAGTCAGAAAGGGTCAGCGGCTCACTGCCGCACCAGGGCGGAAAGATCAATCCGCAGCCCAAGGTGGTGGCCGCCTTGTTGGCAGCAGTGCGCCCGGGGTTGCCTTCGGTCATGCGGTCGTCGTCGCCGGCTACGATCAACACGGCGTCTGGGTGCTGGCGCTGGAGGCGCTGGCCGACTTCCAGCAGGTTGTCCGCAAACATGGCGCAGGCCACGGTGGCGCCCGTTGCGGCGTGGAGCGTTGCACCGGTCGCCCAGCCCTCGCAGATGTACAGCGGCTGCCCTGGCTGAATCGTGCCGATAAGTGAACAGCAACCCTTGATCATGCCGCCGAACAGAAAGCGCTTGGCGCCGTTCGGGTAGATGCGTTGCAGGTTTACCAGTTGGTCGTCACGGGTCAGCGGCACCAGCAACACGTCATCAGCCTGACGCAGGGCATAAGAACGCCCCCCTTTTGCCACTAGATAGGGGTGCTCCGGATCAGCACTGCGGGCGTTGCGCCACATCCGGTTGGCATGTTCGGCGGCAGCTTGCTGGCCCTGGTGCTGCTTAGCTGCCCGCTGGTGTCGGGCCTGCTCGATGCGTAGGGCGACTACTTGCGCCTCTAGGTGATCGGTAGACTTGCGGCTGTGCCAGACCTGCGAGCCGCCTGCTTTCCAGCTCCCGAACATGCCGCAGGGGATGCCGTCCAAAAACAGCACATACCAGCCGTTTCGGGTACCAGGCTTGTCGCCTGGCACGTGGAAGCGGTGGATGTCGCCGTCTGGTATCGGTAGCCAATCAAGTGGCCCATAGACGGTTTGCAAGGCGTCACGAAACAGGCTCACGCTGTCCATTGCAGTACCCCCAAGGCGATCTGTAGCACAAACTCCGCGCCAATCGGTGCAATGTTGAACAGGTAGCGGTAGGCCAAATTTGGACAAGCCTTCGGCGTCCCCACAGCTTTGCAGGGTTGGCAGTTCGTCATGGGTTACGCCTCCGCTTGAGTCAGGAAGGCATCAACGGCTTCGGCATCCCAGCGAACCAAGCGGCCAAAGCGCATAGGCTGGGGAAAACCCGGCACCTTCGACCAGCGCCAGAAGGTGGTACGGCTGATTTGGTATTTGGTGCAAAACTGCGCGGCAGTGCCGCGTGCACCAGGAATAGGCAGGTTTGGTACGTCGGTGTTGCGGTTGGCGTTCTGGGCCATATGTTGGTTCTCCAACTGAAGTTGAAAAACCGAGGGGCAATATCAAGCCTCACGTACCGGCGAACAAGTCGCTGATCAGTTTATGAAAATCTGCGATTGACGCAGACTGAAGCTGGCTTAATACTGTGTTCCGTCAATAACAATTGTTATTGACATTGAAGCCCGTCTAAACGCTTCATCCCTCGGGTTGTGTACTGGCTGACAGGTATGCAGAGGTGTTAATGCACCTTCCCGATTGAAACCCCAGTGCGCCAACACTGGGGTTTTTCAATATCGGCATCCTGCCTACTTCAGGGCTGAATCGCGGCACCGCAGTGTGACTGAACCCCCACCAAGGCGCTTACAGCAGCCATATATACCTAGCCAGTGGTAGCCATTGTTCAAGGACGTCGCACTAAGCGCAAGTGCGTTTTTTTCAGCGTGCAGGGACTTTTAAAAAGTTCCGGATAAAATCGCCCTCGTTTCACTACCGGAGTTTGAGGCCAACCCTTTCCAGTACGTTTCATTGAATACCAACAGGCCTTGGACGACACCTCCACCCAAGAAACATTTACTTACAGTTTTCATTTCACCAACAGCATGACATCAATAACATTAGTTATTTATTAATAACCTTAGTTATTTATTAATAACCTTAGTTATTGATTAATAACCTTAGTTATTGATTGATAACCTTAGTTATTGATTGATAACCTTAGTTATTGATTGATAACCTTAGTTATTGAAATTGAAGCCAGCCAAAACACTTAATACCTTCGGAGTTGCATGCTGGAATATCCACTATTCATCAGGTCCAGCGGTCATGCCTCCTCGCCCAGCGAGGACCTTCTGTAGAATTTTTGTTCGATTAGTTGCCAATTTGCTATTGAGCTCCCGTTTCGTCATTACTATTTAAGCTATAACATAACCCATTCACCTCTCCCAACGCCTCCGCCAGCGCCTTCTCAAACAGCTTGGCGGCACGCCATTTCTCCGGCAGATATGCCTTAGGATTGTTCCGATAATGCAGCCCAACCAATCCGGTCTGACCATGGCTCTGCAACAGGTCTGAGTCGACGTCAAGAACACCATGCCTCTGCATCAACTGACTACAGGTGCGACGCAAATCTCTCGGGGAGAAGCTGGGAACCTTCACGCCATCGATTACTGCATGATATGAATTAACCCAATCGGCAATTGCATGGGTTGGACTACTGATAACAAACGGCTGCTCACCGTGGGTTGTCCAAGGCCAAGCGTGGTCGCCGTTAATCTCTTTAACGCGACTTATCAGCTCAATGGCGCGTGCAGTAAGCGGCACCAGATGCGGGCGACTCATTGCCTGACCACCTCTGCCCTTGCGATGAATCAGACGAACCGTTCCAGCTTTCAGGTCGTAATCATCCCAAGTGGTTTCGATGATGTTCTGGATTCGCTGGCCGCCCGTCGCAATGATGAACTTGAAAAGAATCGCCATGACAGGGCCGACACCTTTGGTACTTTCGATGGTTTCCCAGAACTGGCACAACTCGGCATCCGACAGCGCACGAGTAACAGGTGCCGATGTCTTTTCTACTCGAACAACTGCGGCCGGATTCAGCTCCAGACCGTAGACCTTGGCATTGGCGCGACCTACGACGCTCTCGATAGTCAGCCCATAATTGAACGCAGACACCAAAAATGAGCGCATACGTTCGGCTTGCACCTTAGAACCGCGCTCCCAAATCGGATTTAGAATGGCGAGAATGTGATCGGGGCGAATATCGCGCGCCTTCATCTGCATGATACTCGGATGCGGGTTTGCCATATTCGTCTTGAACAGCCTACCTAGCTCCTTGACGACACCAGGCGTGGCCTTGTTACGACGTGAATCAATGTAATCAACGAATAGATCGGCAAAACTGCCGCGCGCGGCCGCAATCTCGGCGAGACGCTGGTGCTTTGCACGCTCGGCTTCGGCGGAAGCTTCCTGCAAGGCAAGATAGGCTTTGACGTCGCCATGTTTGGCAGCAATCGCTGCATAATGGTTTGCTTTACTACGCAGTTCGGCCACAGTAAATCCTGCCGAGCGTGAGTCTCCTTTGTAGACACCCAGCTTCATCCAGACTTCAGCACCACCAACACGCTGACGAAAATACGCCTCAACGACCCCAGAAGGACGCCGCTCAAACAGCAGGGTGCCAAATCCGCGCTTCTGGTCCTTGTCTGCCGGCTCCGAAATTTTTCCTTTCAGGTTGCGCACTTGCATATCGGTGATGCGCTTGTCATCTCTGCTCTTGAGGCTGGCCATAATCCGCTCCCCGTTGCTCCCCGTTATGCTCCCCATTGAGAGGCGTGCTTTAACAGTATCCGCTGAAACGCAAACAGACAAGAGATTGGCTGAAACCCTTACTATTGCTGGGTATCTAGTTAATTCGTGCAACCTGATGAAACTAGAAAAAACACGAGAGCAAGCCACTTGTAATCAGTAGTTCCAGGGTTCGACTCCTGGTGCCGGCACCATACAAAACGAAGCCCTCGTAGAAATACGAGGGCTTCGTTGTTTCTGGGGTATTTGTATTTTTGGCAACACCTCGCCCTCAGTAGAAATAACACCTCTCATCTCCCCCCACTTCGACCGACTCGTCGCTCTCCCCCCCTACAAAACCCTCAAAAGCGCGGCTCTTGTACCAAAGGCTCATTTTTCAATCTTTATGCTAAATTATGAATCAGCAATAATTATTGCGGAACCATAAAAAGGGGTAATTGCATGAGCAGCATATTTCAGCGCCCTGAACTGGCTGAATCAATGGCAAACCAGCTTCTCAATCCAGGTGTGCTCGATGAAGGTCTGCGCTCAGGTTTATTTCTGTCTGGCCTGCGCCGTACAGGAAAAACGACATTTCTGAGGAATGACCTCATCCCAGCTCTCGAAGAAGCGGGTGCTCTGGTCATCTACGTCGACCTATGGAGCGACACGCTGGCCAACCCGGCAACGCTCGTGCACAACGCCATCTATAAAACCCTGAAAGATCTGCAAACGCCGGGTTCCTCTGCCTTGGAAATACTCAAGCGCGTCAGCAATGTTGAAGTAGGCGCTGCCGGATTCAAATTCGGGTTCAAACTCGACAGCATTGGCAACGCCGACGGCCCGACACTGGCGCAAGCACTTACAGAGGTCGTCGATCAAGCGAAGACCGATTTGGTGCTGATCATCGACGAAGTGCAGCACGCCATTTCCTCCGACGACGGCAATCGGCTGCTCCTGGCACTCAAGGCCGCCCGCGATGCAATCAACCCTCGCCCGAATACGCCAGGCTACTTCCTGTTTATCGGAACCGGCTCCCACAGGGCGCAAGTCAGCGAACTGACCGCCAAACGCAACCACGCATTTTCCGGCGCCACGTCAGCAGCCTACCCGTTGCTGAAGGGTGACTACGTTGAGTTCCTGCTCAACCGGCTTGCAATGACAGTGAAGAAGGAAAAACTACCGTCCCTCGAAGCCGCTATCGAAGCGTTCAATACCTTGGGAAATCGACCTGAGGAAATGCTCAAGGCTCTACGCCAGCTTTTGCAGCAAGAGGGTGAGCCCGATCTCTTCCTACCCGTAATTGCCAGCACCTTACGCTCGGCGGCGGCGAGTATTGAGCTGGAAAAAGTCGAGCAACTGGGTAGCCTGGCTCAAGCCATTTTCAACAAGATCGCGTCTACGGAAGGCGATGCACGGGGGATTTTCTCCATTGACGCAGCGGCTGAATATTCAAAGTCGGTGGGGCGAGAGGTGCGGGTTGAAGAGATTCAGCCGGTGGTCATCGCGCTGGTAGCGGAAAACATCATCATGCGGCGCGGGCATGGGATTTATGCGATTACGGATCAATTTGTTCAAGAGATTTGGCTGGAAGAGCGGGCTTTGATTGAGGGGAGTTAGGGTGCGGGCTGATCTTGAACTAGTGAAAGAATTATCTGCGGAGCTGCCGGAAAAAGCATGTTAGTCCTCACTAGCTCGCGAACCAAATCGGCGCGAACGTCACTCGTCTAAAAGCAAAACGTGGCGCAACCGAGTAAGCGCTCGGTCTCCATCTCTCAGTGATCCGCTTGTCCACGCGGGTCCATCTAAACAGAGCTGCAAAGCCGCCCTGTTTGGATAGACCTCAATTAAAAATCTAAAGCCCACGCAACTGTCTGTGGAAAACCACGGATTTCCGCCGGTGGATAATTTCATCCACAGCCGCAGTACCCCCGAAAATTGGAGTCTTGACCCGAATTATCCACAGGCGTAGAAAAGATCGGGCAAAGCGCTGTCGTCGACAGCAACCCCAGGTAGCCAGAACCTTTAAGGCTACGCCACACCGTGGTGGTTCTCCCAAAGTGCGAT
>Ga0066463_1000041_pt1 | contig 20038 bp, 18 predicted proteins | sample LakWasMe93_HOW11_2_FD_59574 | JGI IMG/M metagenome (GOLD analysis project Ga0066463, IMG submission 59574) | Freshwater sediment methanotrophic microbial communities from Lake Washington under simulated oxygen tension - Sediment Metagenome 93_HOW11 | ecosystem: Environmental > Aquatic >...
TGCATTCGAAGCAACATTTTGTAAATCAGGCACTTTGATATTCTTGTGCCATCCTTGTCTGCTCAGTGGCTGATAACTCGCCCACAGGGAGCACGGATTATGATTCTACGACTCGTCGCGATTTCGTTGATGGCAGCAAGCATGGGTGGCTGCTCAGGAAAAATCGTGAACTACATGGATGCACGCCAAGGATGTGACAAGGGAGTATGCGACGGCATTTTTTACTATCGGCTGACCCAACACACCACTAAGTATTATCAGGACAAAATTGTCGACAAAGATGGAAACGTCCTTCGTTTTTCGGGAGGCTCAGGTGACAAATCCTGCGTTCCTGTTGAGATCACAGAAGTCAAACTTGTACCCGAAGAACATCCTAGCCTGATCACCTATAAGCCTGGGATCTTTGAGGATTCTAAATTTAATGTCGGACTTGGAGCCTCTGGAAATATTACCTCTGTGGGCGTAGACGCGACATCTGGAGCAAAGGCGGCAATCGAAGCTGTATCCACAATTGCTTCTACAGCCAAGGTACTCAAAACTGATGCAAATATTCTAGCCGGCAAACAGCCTCCTGAATGGGTTTCACCGACCGATCAACCCGTCGCGGGAGCCCCGTATTGCAACGCTGGAAGAATTCCCGTAGCGGTGTTTAAAAAGAAGGACTCCCCGCCTCCCCAAAAAAATCAACCGCCCTCTGGGCCGGATTGCTCCATGGGGGTGAACGGTGAGGTTTGCGCGAAGTAGTGATGTTCCGTGATTACTCGGATCGGAGGGGGTGACGTCATACCCCTTCTACCTTCTATATCGGATCAACCCCTGAAATCGGTAAGGCATCTCAACGGCGTGCTCGGAAATATCCTCCGTAGTGGATGCCAAAACTGATCGGTTTTACGAGTATCTAGAACGTGTTCTCAGGCCGTTGCCCACACTGATTTTTATCGTTAAACATATCGTCGTCGGGCTAATCGATCGGCTTGATTGATATCAGTTCGAAATATTTGAATTTCTTCTTTTTCGCTTCAGTTTTGGCCTCCTGTTCGGCGGCAAATGTGCTCAAAGTATTGGCTTCATAAATAAAAACTTCTGCCTTACCTTCGAACTCCTTCGTCACACGCATCGTGACCCTCAGCTTTGGCGAGAGTGATTTTGGTGTTTTTCGAGGCTTTGAAACAGGCTGATGAACTGCCGTTGCAGGCAGCTCCGGCGCTTTTGGCGGATCCGGCTGATTAGCTTGCGGGCCGAAGAGCGCCTGGCGCATCTCTTCTTCACTCAAATTTTCTTTCATCGAGATTTCTCGCTGCACCTTATTAATGCTGATCGGCAAAAACAGTTGGGGATTTTAACACTCCGAATGATGCGGCAAGGAGGCCAGTATCCAAACAAATACTCGTGGATCAGCGACGCTCGAATTAGCAGCCTTGTCTGTCTAGCGGAGATGACCGAAGGTTCGCCTCACCAGTCGCTCAGGTACGACCTGTTGCAGCTAGGAAGGCAAACTGCAAAACACTAGCCCAATTGCTCGACCTTTCTCATCCAGTTGCATTGTGTCTAACCAGCACGTGAGCTTGCTTTCTTGAAGTCATAATTATTTAATTTGGCTTCCAACTCAGATATTTTTTGCTCTACCAGCACTACCACCTCTGCTGAAGATACAAATTTTTTGTCTCCCCCAAATTGCCGCAGGACTTCAAAATCCTCACTTTCAAACGGATACACCCCCCTGAAAGCCTTGGTTAATAAGTCTGTGCACATATCTATTACCCGAGCGCCAGAATAATCAGACACCCCCACATCAGCTCTTAAACCGAATTCAATACGTTCACTTTTGGATATGTCCCAATATCTCTCTTTGCAAATTCCAGTACGATCAAATAGGTCTCGAAGACGCATAGCATAAATACTAGGGCCTGCGCTTTTGCTGATTTCATCAATTGATGTGACTTGTATATTTGTGAGATTTGCGGCTTCGATTGCACCGCTCTGGAATCCAGACTCCGAAAGCAAAATCCCTCTATCAGCTCCGACATCAGCGACTATTTCTCTAAGAGCAAGAACGTGAAGCTTGTTCACTGGGGTCTTCCAGTGCTTGCACTCTATAATCCATGTTATATCAAAACCAAGGTAATGTGAGGTTACTAGAACATCAACATCATGGCTGCTTCTTGCACCTCTTACTGCTTGATCAGTGTGTGCAGTCATACCCAACGAACGAAAGTACTCCGCAGCATCTTCCTGGTATTTTTTCCAGTCTTTCATTACTCATCCTTTTGTCAAACGACTAAAAGCAAATAGTTAATTGGGTTTAAAATTTGGCCCGACCGCTGCAACTGGTAACTTCTGAGACTCACTAATGCTCAGCGGCTGCAATGGTGATTTTCAGCCGAACGTGAAAGGCAGAAAACCGCCCAAATTTCCCATCATCGCCAAATTCTATCCACCGACCGGCGGAGTGATTCCAGATGCATGAATTTTTAACATTAAAAAGCCCTTCCTACCGGAAGGGCTATCTTGCATCACAGCAAAAAGGACTAAATATGCTTCCATTCAGTAGCTTTCTGCTCTCCAGGCATCACTAACGCTTCGTAATTTGTGATTCCGGCCACCTTGGCAGCTGCGGCTACGCTTTCTTTCGTGTATCTGATTGCTGAATCAATTGTGTTATTAGGGAGGAACCACGCAGTCCACAAAGTCGTGAGCTTGTGTTTCGTATAATTCCGCCCCTTTAAAAATTCGTTGAACTTGGCTCTCGCGGCAGTGCTCACATTGCCATTCAAGTCAACTGTCAAAGTTACATAAATGGTCATGGTCACTCCCCCCGAGCTTTGTTGGACTGGGAAACAACAGACGCCGCAAGGGTTTTCGTGTCGTCGCTGTATTTGTCGCTCTGGAGAACCCGACCTGCTTTCTCCTCCATCTCAGCGCCAGTTTGCTTACCGGTATTGGCTTGAGCCAACGTGGAAGCGGCCAAGCTCTTTGCAATAGCAGAAGCGTGGGGATCGCGGAGGGTTTCAGAGGCCAGCTTGGCTACCTTCGCGGAAGACTGCTTTGTGTTGTTTGACATAGTAATTTCTCGATAACTGCGATTTTGGCGCACTTATCAGAAACGACCACCAATCAGTTCACTGTTGACGAAACCGTCAGCAGTGGGCTAAATAGCGTCCTTCTCTAGATATGTGCATTTGCAAATGCGTGCATCTGAGGGTGCAGATAGTTGCGCTACGTTTGGCGACAGAAACGTAACTATCTGCATGCATTCTTCAGCGGAACGACCTTAACTGGTCGTTTTTGCGTTTGCTGTGCCAAGACTACTTGAGCGTCCTGCCAAATAGCAACTCAACTCTGTGCATAGATCCCAAAATATCTGGGGATAAATCTGTGGATAACTTTCAAAAAAAGACCGTAGGGCTATATTAAATAAGCCCTGTAGCGATGCTGACCGCTCGTCGGATATGAAATATTTTCGCCAGAAATGACCTTCTACAAGACGCTATGAGCTTGTTTTCGCCTGAAGGTACTCCGTGATAGCGACACAGGCGAATTATCGCCTGAGGGCCTCTTCAGGCCCTCCAGATGGCACATTGGGTATTTATCCAGTACCCCTTGGTTAGCAGACTAACGTAAAGATACTCACCCCCCCAGCAACCTGATTGAGACAACGTTTTTACTATCTCCCTACGCCTGCTTTCAGAAAGCGAGCTTCCGAGAATGGGAAGATCATCAGGAGCTGGCGTGCATATATGAGATTTCGAATTCTGCGTGACCGCCACTAATCTATACCCATAGCGGACGGATGAATTCGTCAAATTCATCATCACCTTCTGTGCTCTCGAGCAACATCACACATTGGCTTTTTAAGCTGGCGACCTCCCCCCCTCACCCTAATTGGAGGATGGTATGGGGAGGTCTGATTTCAATCTGGCTAAGGCTGTCAGGTTGGCTCAGGCATAAGCGCCCAACCATGAGGGGGGGGTGTGGTGGGTCCAGTCACGCGAGCTTAATGGCGCCGCCCTGGATATCGTCTCGCGCCATTCGCAAGTCATTGGCATCTTGGTTGAGTCGATGAATCAGGTTGAGCAACCGCTGCCGCAGTACCTCATCCTGGAGCTGCTCAGCAGCGCGCATCACATCAATCGCCGCAGCCTCATTGTTGGTAGCAACAGAGTCGAGCAGCTTGCGCATGCTTCTTGATGGCCGATTCATCTCTAGCTCTTCAGTTTTGGTTGCGCAAATCATATGGCAGGAATATTTCGTCAATGTTTCAGGCGTAACTGCTCGTTGAGGCCATCAACTCACATCGTTTTCACAGTCGATTTCCTATGTTGCTACAAGCTCCGCATCATCCTTTTAGCCCGCGCACTCCTCGCGGGCTTTTCTTTGCATGCGAAAAAGGGAAGCTGCTGCGCTGAGCCGCCATTAGCATGTGACACCAATTCAGTACAAAAATACCTAGCACGAACCATGCCAATATCACATAAATCTCTTGACAGCATTCTTTATGTATATATATCATGCCCTTAGAGGTTAAACGCCTCCCCTCCCACTGGATCAATTCCGACAGCGTCAGCTGGCGGGTTGCTTCTAAAAGCTTCTTTGAAAACAAATAAAAGCTTTTAGGTTTTTTTGAAGAATCTTGCCCTCTCCCCGTCCCCTCAGCCCCTCAATCTGCATCGTCTATCAGCCAAAAATCGGCCGTCAAAATTGCCCACAACAGGCATTAAATTTTGGGAGATATCCTTTCCTCCACGACAGGCGCTACCCATTCCTGCGTCGCGTCAGCATCTGCTTCCCTACCATAAATCTCGCCACAAGAACGGCAAGATGGCTAATCGCCTTGCGTGCATGCTAAATAGGCGCCAGCGCCATTTGGCACGGTTTATGGGGAAAGGGAATGCAATTTGTAACTGACGGACCAGACATCCCGGACGAGCTGCTCCAGGCCCACGAGGAAGGCCGCGTGGTCTTCTTCTGCGGAGCAGGTATTTCTTATCCCGCAGGCTTAACCGACTTCAAAGGATTGGTGAAGCAGATTTATAAAGAAGCTCACGATGAGCTTGGTGGGGCCGAAGAAAAAGCCTTCAATAACTACCAATTCGACGCCACTCTTGATCTGCTCGAGCGCAGAATCAACGGAGGCCGGTTCGCTGTTCGACAAGCTCTTTGCAGGGCTCTAAAACCAAACTTACGTAAGAAAGGTGCCGTTGACACACACGCCGCATTGCTGAGGCTCGCCCGTACCCGGCATGGCACGCTTCGTCTAGTAACGACAAATTTCGACCGTATTTTCGATACCGCGGCGAAAAAAGTCTCTCTGAAATTTCAGTCCTATTCGGCCCCGATGCTGCCTATTCCGAAAAATAGTCGCTGGGACGGATTGGTCTACTTGCATGGTGTATTGCCAAAAATTCCTGATGAGGCGGGCTTGAACCGTCTCGTAGTCACAAGTGGCGATTTCGGTCTGGCCTACCTTGTCGAACGATGGGCAGCACGATTCGTAAGCGAACTCTTTCGCAACTATGTCGTTTGCTTCGTTGGGTACAGCATCAATGACCCCGTTCTCAGGTACATGAGGGATGCGATAGCTGCCGACAGGATGCAGGGTGAGATCACGCCAAACGCATGGGCCTTCGGCTCAAGCTCTCCTGGAGAAGAGGAAGCCAGGCAAGAAGAGTGGGAAGCGAAAGGCGTTACCCCAATACTCTACAACGTACCGGCTGGCTCCTATGATCATTCGGCGCTGCACTTGACGCTCCAGGCCTGGGGAGAAGTGTACCGAGACGGGGTAATGGGCAAGGAGCGTTTTGTCGTCACTCATGCTCAAAGTCGCCCATCGGCCAGTACCAGACAGGATGACTATGTCGGCCGGGTGCTTTGGGCCCTTTCTGATAAATCTGGTTTACCTGCTCGTCTTTTTGCCGATTTCAATCCGGTCCCTCCTCTTGACTGGCTTGAGGCCTTTGCTGACTACCGATACCGCCATACTGACTTGAATCGGTTTGGTGTAACTCCCCAAAATGAAACTGATAAAAAACTAAAATTCAGCCTCGTACAACGACCAGCGCCCTACCCACTCGCTCCTTCCATGTCACTGGTATCGTCGAATGACTCCGGCTCCCAGTGGGATGATGTAATGGGTCACATCGGCCGTTGGCTAGCTCGGCATCTAGATAATCCCGACCTTCTTCTATGGATAGTGGATCGCGGCGGGCGAATCCATGACCAGTTCCGCTGGAGAATAGAAGAGCGGTTGGGCGCACTTTCTAAACTGGAGAGCGAGGGACAGACCTCTAAGCTGGCAGAAATCTTAAAAAATGCTCCAAAAGCACAACCAAGCCGGTTCATGCAGATTTTATGGCGGCTGTTATTAACTGGTAGGGTCAAACAGCCATGGCGCGACTCAGCCCTTTACGATTGGCAAGAGCGTTTCAAACGGGATGGATTGACGCTAACTGCACGGCTTCAGCTACGCGAGTTGCTCGCTCCAATGATCTCGCTATCGAAACCATTTCGCTGGCAAGAGGAGTCCGACCAGCCCACCGTACCTAGAGGAATTCGTGACCTTGTTGAATGGAAATTAACGCTGGCGGCGGACGACATCTATTCGGTATTTCGTAATTTCAAGAGCAGCCGATGGCAAGCTGCATTGCCTCTGCTACAGAGAGATCTCCAGCAGCTTTTAACCGATGCGCTGGAATTGCTCTGTGAGCTGGGCGAAGCGGACGAAGAAGACGATCGATCTCATTGGGATCTTCCATCAATCGCACCCCATACTCAGAACCGCAAGAATCGTGATTGGGTGGCTTTGGTCGAACTCCTGCGAGACTCCTGGCTGTCCGTCTACGATCAAAATATCCCTCTGGCCCACCATATTGCGAATGAGTGGTCCGAACTGCCGTTCGCGACTTACAAGCGTCTGGCACTATTCGCTGCCAGTCAGGAAAATTGCATTTCCCCTCATCAGTGGGTCGAGTGGCTGTTGGCAAACGATGCGTGGTGGCTTTGGTCTGTGGCTACTAAGCGCGAAATGTTTCGACTCATCGTGTTGCAGGGACGCTTTTTAGCGCCTGCGGATCAGAAACGGCTTGAGACCGCAATATTGGTAGGCCCGCCACGTCGCATGTATCGCGATGACATCCTGCCGGAAGCATGGAAAGACCTAGCAGACAGCAGTGTGTGGCGTAGGCTCGCCAAGTTGCAAAGCTCCGGTGTATCGCTGGGTAAGGCAGCGGCTGCACGATTGAAAGCCTTGTCACGTGCGCATCCAAAATGGCGCCTTGCATCCAACGAAAGCGACGAGTTCTCTCATTGGATGAGTATGAGTGGTGAACCCGACCACGAAGAAACCCAGAACATTGATGTCGCACCAAGCAAAAGAGATGAGCTAGTCCATTGGCTTAAAGCCCCACCCTCTGAATCAGGACATTACGAAGACACCTGGCGCGAAACCTGCCGTAAGCATCCATTGAACGCTATGTACGCTTTGAGAGATCTCGCGGAAGAAAGAGTATGGCCAGCTAATCGATGGCGACAGGCTATTCAGACTTGGGGCGAAAAAGGTCGTACCAGAAGGTCGTGGCAGTATTCAGCTCCATGGATACTGACCCTGCCAGATGACCTTCTCACAGAGATCGTGCACAGCGTCACGTATTGGATAGATGCGGTGTCCAAGGTTATCAGCCATGACGAATCAACCCTCTTGGAATTGTGCGGGCGGATTATGGCTCTGCCGCTTGAGCCAAAATCAGGAATTACAAGTAACGGCGAGCCGCTGAACGATCCAGTGACCGATGCCATTAACCATCCGATTGGTCACATCACTCAGGCGCTGTTGAATCTTTGGCTAAGCAAACAACCCAACGATAATGATAGTCTGCCGACTCAGTTCAAAGACCTATTCACCGAGCTATGTGACACCACGATAGAAAAATATCGACATGGCAGAGTGATTCTCGGTTCGAGGTTGATCGTCCTTTTCCGTGTTGATCACCCCTGGACAGAATCGTGCTTACTACCATTATTCGACTGGAATACGTCAGCATTTGAAGCAAAGGGCGTATGGGAGGGCTTCCTGTGGTCGCCTCGTTTGTATCGCCCTCTACTGCTTGCATTCAAAAATCAATTCTTGGACACAGCCAAGCACTTTGAAGAATTGGGTGAACACGCGCAGCAATTCGCAGCTTTTCTCACGTACGCAGCTTTAGGCCCGCTTGAGGGATACACCGCCATGGAATTTAGATCAGCCTTCAAAGAGCTGCCTAAGCGGGCCCTCGAAGACGCAGCGCAGGCTCTAACACAGGCTTTAGAGGGTGCTGCCGAGCAAAAGGAATCTTACTGGGAAAATCGAGTTCTTCCTTTTTGGCGAGATGTCTGGCCGAAATCAAAGCAGCTGGTAAGCCCTGCAATTGCCGCGTCACTGGCAAGCCTAACCATTGCATCTGGCGAGAAATTTCCAGCGGCCTTGGCTTCGGTTCAAGATTGGCTGCTGCCCATTGAGCATCCCCATTCGTTACTTCACGAAATGAATGAAAGCTCCGTTTGCACCGACTTCCCGGCAGAATCTTTATTGCTATTGAGCCTCACGATAGAGGATCAATCATGGATTCCATCGGACCTCACATCCTGTCTGAGCAAAATTATCCAGGCCGCACCGAATCTCATCGACGATGAAAAATACAGAAAATTGATGGTGGGTGTGCGTCGTCGCGGTGGATGACGCCGAACGCGTATATGACCCACGCCAAAGTGCGATTAATCGTTCGACGGCAGCGCAAAAAACTGTAAAAGGCAAACGTCGCACATCTGTTTTGACTGATAACAGAGCACGTTGCGCAAACGGCTCAGGAGCGTTGCGGAACCGACGGATTCTCTTTAGGGAGTGATGCAGGTACTTATGCGCCTTGCATACGCTCCCTGGAGAGCCCATGTCACTCCCCCGCTTACGCTTGCCTATCATCCTGGGCACATCCATTTTCATTGCCGGCAGCTGGATCGTTTTTGATTCTGGATCCTTTCCTTGCGCCGCGGCGGTGATAAGCAAAGCAACCATTCTCGGTCCAAGGAGTGTCGAAGTGGCTGCTTAATCCATAGGCGAAAAGAGATCAAATGAGCCAAAGCCGATTGGTAATGACGTAGCCATTCCTACGTTGCCAAATCATCTCGTAATACCGACTGGCTTGCAGGCTTCATCCATTGCCACCATCGTGAAAAAGCAACTGTTTGTATGCCGCACCGATCGCGAACGAATGTCCTCAGTAACGACCTTGATGCCTACCTCCATCGAGGTGTTGCCGGTGTAGTTGATCATTGCAGTTGATCCAATTGAGGCTCGCCAGGAAAAGGCGAAAGCCATGGGTGCGGACATCGTCCTGAACCCAAACAATTGCGATGTGATTGAGGAAGTCCTGAAGCTGACAAATGGCATTGGTGCCGACGTAGCCCTGGAGTGCCTCGGAAGGGATGAAACCTTCGCAACCTGCGTAAACGTAACCCGCCCAGGCGGGACGATATCCAGTGTTGGCGTCTACTCTAAAGCCATCCCGATTCCACTCGATGGTTTCGGCGCAGGCTTGGCGAACAAGAAGATCATTACGTCCACCTGCCCTGGCGGCAAAGAACGTATGCGTCGTCTGATCAACATCGTCGCTGGGCAACGCATCAAGCTCGATCACCTCGTCACGCACAAGTACGCGCTTGACGATATCCAAGCGGCTTACAAGCTGTTTGGTAAACAGGAAGACGGCGTCATCAAATTGGCCCTGAAACCTTAAAGAAAATCCGACAGTTGTCGTTCCTCCGATCCCTCTTGGTCAGTTGGATCAGAGGATCGGCAACCGTCGGACCCAATATTTTATTGCCTGTCCCCACCTTGTAATCACGCCCTAGATGGAAAAAATCGCACCCTACAAGATCGCATCTTAGTGGGGTATTCGTGTTTTTAGAGCGGGAGTAACCGAGTATTCGTCTGTATACCCTTGCACACCAGTAGCCCATTGCAGACCTTTACGGTATCAATGACACTAGGTACCGCTTCATCCTATAGCCTTGCTGTGAGGATTTGACTGACTCACATGAGGTTGAATTTAATAAATTTTCGGAGCTTGAAATGCCTGAGGCTGAAGCACCCAGTATTACTAATAATAACGAAATTGCAGATGACTGTGTTATCGGGGACTGTGCCCTGTGTGATTCTAAAAATGTAACATTGAAAGAATCGCACAGCATCCCAAAATTTGTGTACGACTGGTTAAAAACCACTTCAAAGACTCCATATATTCGATGCAGCGATGACGTTAATATTCGTCATCAGGATGGCCCAAAAGAGCACCTACTTTGCGGGACCTGTGAAGGCAACTTAGCAAAACTGGAAAAAGAGCTGGCCGAACAATTATTCAGAAAAATTGCTAATTATCGGCAACAAAAATCAGCCATTGTAATTACAGAAACCATGCAAATAGCAGTGCTCTCAATATTTTGGCGGGCACTTCTCACCACAAAAAATCGTGAAAACACTCGTACAGAGGAAGATAGTCAAAAGCTAGAAATGCTTCTTGCCTCGATGAAAGCTGACATTCTTGCGAACCGGTGTTCGGAAAAAATCTACTTCACACCATTTTGTGGTGAACCACCCTATTATGGTCTATCGGGACAGGTAATTTATTCATTAGAGCGATCTATTGGCGGCCACGACGTACGTTTTTTTGATGCGCCACACAGATTTTTTGCTACGTTTAAATTGCCATTTATGTTTTTTCATATTTTCAGCCAGGACTGGCCATCGGGCGAAATTGCAAAGTCCACTGAGTTCACTGTCGGCAATTTGAAGCTAAACGATATAAAAGAAATTCCCGATATTTTACGGACTTACATTAAGTACCTAAATAATGCTTTTGTCGCGTCAATACCCTTAATGAATGATAAAAACGTAGAGCAAATCAGGAATGATGTAGAAAAAAACAAAGATGTCACGGGCTCAGATAAATCCAAACGTCGTTCCGAAATGTAAATACGCCATTTCTGTGACTCCTTGGGCGCATCTGGCCTGGTTTGTTTTGGCGCTACCGAAGCCTCAAGGGGCAGCAGATCCATAGACGATTGAAGAATGACGTATCATTCCGAACTTTAGGCTCCCCTTCAAAAACCATTTATGAGCTTTCCCAGCTAACCATTATAGATGAGGTAATTGTGCGCTGTTTATTTTGCAAGGAAGCGAGTCATGACACCAAGGGCGTCGAACACCTAATTCCAGAATCTATCGGCAGTAAAAAGCTAGTTCTTCCTAAGGGGCTAGTTTGCGACAAATGCAACAATTATTTTGCTAGAAAAGTAGAAAACCCTGTACTTTCCCACCCTTCGATAAGAAATCTCAGGGGCTGGTATCAAGTCCCTAATAAAAAGGGTACATACCCTTCGGTTTTAGGGTGGATTGCTGGTACAGATGTAAAGGTCAATTTACGACTAGGGCCAGACGGAACACTGAAACTAAATGCAGAAAATCTATCTGAACAAGAAGTCGTGGATAGACACCTTTCCTTAATGAATTCAGACCCAGATTTCGCACCAATATTATTCACTATAGACATCGATCCACCACAAAAAGAAATGTCTCGCTTTTTAGCAATGATGGCTTTAGAGGCTCTGGCTCTTAGATATGTACAATTAGGAGCTATTGACCTAATCATCGACCATCCGGCTTACGACTCGATTAGAAAATTCGCTAGATATGGCGAAGGCGTGAAGTATTGGCCGTATCATCGACAAGTAATTTTCCCAATGGATGCGCAAATGAGGCACCCAGAAACAGGTAAATGGGTTGGCGCTGGATTTGGACATGATTTAATTAACACTCCTCACCCTGAAACATACTTCACCTTTTTACTGTACGGCGTCCATTTCACCATTAACTTAGGGGGTCCCTCAATTCGGGGCTATGAGTTATGGCTTCAGGATCATGATCCACTAGAGCGTATGGGTGTAAAGCTGATCAAAAAAAACATCGATGGAAAGGATATGTATTTTCTTGAAGGCAGTTTCAATTCAAAACATGGAGCTGAGTACGATCGCAAGGCAAGCCAGATGAAGAAAAAGCCACTGTGAGACAGCAGTCTTCAGCAAAGTGCGTGGAGAATTGAAATGGAATCAAAAAAATGAGTTTTGAGTTACTGTCAGTACCGGAAGGATACCAAACAGATTTGGCTCTAGTGATCGCACCCTATGTTGACGTGAAATTCATGGATGCTCTGGTGAAACAGATGAATCCTCGCCGGCTTTGTTTGTTAGTTGACGATGGAGCCAGGCCCGAGGACTTACAAGAATTGCATAAAGCCCGCCGAAAAGGTGTAAAACTTGAAGTTCGTCTCGGCCGAGTGGCAGGCCTCATGCACATGAAGGCCTTTTATTTCGAATTTGTCCGCGAGGTGGCCCCCAAGACACGAAAACGCAGATTACTGTTTGGTTCGGCAAACGCTACTAATGCAGCATTTATCGGTAATAGGAACGCTGAACTGATAGTAGACCTCGACTTAGCCATCAGCCGCGACGCGGGCATTTCGGACTATTTTTCCAGAGTTCTCGCAACCTTCGATACGGAAACTACTACCGTTATTCATGGTGAAGAGGTGTGGCCGAGCCAGATACCTACACTCTACCTTCCAAAATTTAAGAGCGTCGTGCCTAGCGCAATGCCCTTTGGTTTCGATACGTGGCTGCAACGCGGCATGCTCGCCGCTCAATATAGAAACGCTCCTCAATTCGCGATTTTGAGTATTTCGCTGAAAAAGGCACTACCTCAAGATTTAGTTGCAAGGATCTTTGCTAGTCGTAGCTTTACCGAGAAGGGTGATCGAGACATCGTAAGGTACGGCTACATGAATGGTAGCAACGACGTCCCTGCGGATGAAAATGAAGGCGAAATACCGCGATGGAAATCTCAGTATGGCGTGTGGACACACTTGGGCGACTGGATTTCGTATGAGTGCTATCAGTCGCATAAAAGGAGCATGAAGTCGAAAGCCTCTTCTGCCAGGCACGGAAAGATACTCAAGCTTTTAGGCAGTGCAAACGATATTGTTTGGCGAAGGGAAAGGATCGACGCATTGTTGAAGGCCCTCGCTCAGGTATGGAACGATCTAGAGGCTGCTGGCGTTATTCCTGGCCTGTACCTTGAAAGCAAAAGCGGAAAATTGAATCCAGCCTATTATGAGCAACGGCTAATTCAAAAATTAGAGCAGGATCTCCATCTCGCGCAAGACGAAGAGTTTAAAAATAGGTATATAAACGGGTACGATTTTCCGGACGTGCCACGATTTAGGCAAGATGCAATTGCCTGGGAACGCTTCGTACTATCCTGGTGTGAGTCAATTTCAATTGAAGCTGTAAAAAAACGAACACCATCGTTAGTAGCTCGACGAATTCGCGAAGCGGCGGACTACGAAGATCTAAAGCTGGTTGATTTGGGGCCAAAAGAAATCGCTAGTTTCCTGAGAGAGAACTGGGAAAAAGAATGGGAAGATTATGACATGACCTTGGGCGAATCGATAATTGACTATCATGAATAAAATCAATCCAGGTCGAATCAATCAAGTACAGGAGTTCGCTTCATGAGTTTCCTGGCACACGTAGCAGCGGAAATCAATAAAAAATCCAAGTCATATGAAGTCGGGAAATTACAGAATTTTCGAAAAAAACTCAACAACCTGTCAAGGCTCCCGTCTAGTCAATTATTCGATCAGAGAACTGTATTTGAAAATTGGGGATGGCACTACGGGGGAAGGAAGGAGCTTCAGTTTAACATCGGTATTGAAGGGGACTTCCTAAGATACGGCGTCGCCTTTTCCCTTAAGTGCAGCCAATCGCTTCCAAATATCGACATTCTCGTTCCCAAGATAGCGAGATTCAATGAATACCTAAACGAATTCTGCGAAAAATTTTCTGACTTACGCATGTGGTATTACGAAGACGATATCCGAAGCTCTGAGTACATGCCCTCCTCTATTCCTCAAGAACAAGTTAAAGAAGGATTTTTTGTATTTCTAGGAGCTAAATCTGAAAAAGCCGCCATCGATTATGACCGAATTTTAGAAACTCTTGATCGACTACTTCCAATCTATCTATTTACAGAAGGTGGCCTTCCCGAGATAGCTTTAGAAAAGCGGCTTTTCGACTTTAGATTTAGCGCGGGCTGTACAGAAAAGCCATCACAAACCTCAGGCACTCTCACTCAAAGAGAACTGGATATCCGACTGAGGCATAACGATTACCAAAGAAGTCTTTATACAGAGCTTTCAGCTTTGTACGGAAAAGACAATGTCGGCACTGAAATATACGCAAACGGCTTGAGCATTGACTTGGTAGTCAAACAAGGAGAAAACTATTGGTTTTATGAAATAAAAACAGCATCTACTGCCAGATCCTGTATTCGACAGGCCTTGGGGCAAATAATGGAATACTCTTACTGGCCTGGTCATCAACGTGCCGTAAAATTGATTATCGTAGGATCAGCGGTGGCAAACCAAGACGAAATATCCTACATTGAGTACTTACAAGAAACATTTGGCTTGCCGCTCGAATACAAGGCAATCCGTTATTTACAATTAAATTAGCTATTGTTTTTTTTGTAAAGAGAATCTACTTTAATCCATCTCACACTCCTATAAATGCACCATCACGACTTTAGGCAGATATCCCATGAAGCCAGTCCCCCCTGTAAATAGCTTACCCGCCAATGATTGGAGGCTACAAACATTCACTTACCTGGCTGAGGATTGGGTATCGCCATGGTCCGGTATTTTATCCCCCAAGGGCACACGCATAACGGTATCCTCAATTGTCTCTTTAACCAAAAAAAAGCAGCTTACTATTCCACTTCCAAATGCATCGGCGCTGCTTCTCAACTCAGCTGCTTTAGCATTCATTTCAGCACGCAAAATTCGTGACCGGAGCGGCATTGATAAAACCTTGCATACTGAAGTTCACTTCCCGTCTGACCACGAGGCTTTCGACTATATAGAAAAAATGATTGAATCGATTGTTTTGGCCTTTACGGCACTTGAGGCATTTGTTAACGAAGCTATACCGGCAGACTATTTCTATGCACGCCATCATAAAAGTGACATCGTATTAGAGGCAGCTAGCAAGCGAACGATTGAACGCCATATAACGTTAGATGAAAAGCTAACAAATGTTCTACCGGAAATTTTGAACTGCACCTCACCAAAAGGCGGGAGATGCTGGCATGGATATAAAACCCTGAAAAACGCTCGAGATCGGATAATTCATATGAAGACTGAAGACCGCCGGTCATCAGCTGCCGAGGTCGATACTGTATGGAAGGCGATTATTCTTGCCCCCGCTCCCCACATTGCGGCGAAAGCAGTTATTGATCACTTTATAAGCACAATGAAAGAAAAACCGAATTGGTACCAACACTTCCCCTATTCCACTCCATGAATATAAATAAACATGGAAGGGAATAGGTAGCCTTACTGCGCTAGAGCTTTACGCGGCTGGATCAGTCGGACAGCAGTTAGATACTGCCACTGAGAGAGCGCTTTATCAAACCCACCCAACTTCCAAAGATATAGCCATCATACTCAGAATAGAAACTCCGCTCTTTGGCTTGATAACCTTCATTTGACAAGGCCACGTTAAACTCACGAGGATTGAGTTTATCTCGAATCGGCGTCGAGCTGGACATAATATTATACATAAACCAGGAAACTTGGTCATCCGGCATAATTCGAACCAGACCCAGCCCTTGGTTCCTCGCGTATTTAATTGCGCCTTCCTGGAAAGAATTCCTTGTGGCAATGACTCCTTTAATATTTTTTCCAGCTATTTGATCCAGCTTTGACTTAAATTCTTCCACATCATCAACTGGGACACTACGACCATAATCTTTACACTCACAAACCCAAAGCATGGAATAGTTATCTGCACCGGGCAGCCAGACCTCAATTGAAATATCAACCACGATATCTTTCTCTCGATCTCTCGAATAATACCCCTTTTTCTTAAAAATCTTCCCAGATGAAGGAGAAATCCCGAGACGGCCAGCCTCCAGCTCTTTTTTGAGAAGCTTGAACGTTTCGTCTTCCAGCGCATCTCCTTTTGCAACAGTATTCATAACTCTTCCTATTTTAAAATTTATATATGCAACGCATTACCAACACATTCGACTCTCTCCATAGACGACAGGGAGAGTCATCGAATGGAAACTGAGACATACTCAAGACAAGACGAGCGCCTCATAAACATAGATGAGCCCAAGAAGCAGAATAATAGGCAAAATGCCAACTATAAACGCTAGAAACTTAGAGCCTGCGTAGACTGCCGCCATACCGTTACTACTATTGATAGACGCACGGTATGTTACTAGCCCAACTAAAAGAAGCCCCCCCAGGGCTCGGTATGGGTGTTCGGAGGTCAATGCGCTGAAGTAGCCAGAAAGGTCACCATTTGAAAACCAAATGCTGTAGTCAATGCCTTTAACCATCAGCCCTACCCACAAACCCCAGGCGGCCGTTGTGACCACGAAGTAAAGAAAGGAAATCTGTGCGCAGCTAAACCCAAGCTTCCTGCACACAGAAACAGCACCCGCGTGGTACCCCCAACGCAAAATCGCAATTGCATAAATGCTGACGATTGCGACCGCAAGGCCCCCCAGCCCAATCCAGCTTTGGGTGCTGTGAAGCTGATTCCAAATATCACTCTGGGTTACCCCGTTTCCCAAGTGTTCGCTTTCTCGTTTTCCTAGCCACTGGTACATCGAAATAGTCGTGGACTCCCAAAGTCCTCCAACAAACATTGGGAGCGTCATCAAACCCTTTAATCGAGTGTAAATAGGTCGGTTCGGAGCCTTAGAAAAATGGAGCGGGCGCGCGAATAATGGGATAAAGACCAGCATCGCGTAGCGCAATACAGGTTGATCTCGGAGCCGCCGCCAAGATCGTAAGACGATAGTGCTCATGAATGCTGCCACAGCTGATGTGATTGACGTAGTGGCATATTGGCATGACGACATAAAACTGGATAGCTGTAGAGACGGTTCTGGTGCTCCCGGCTTTTTGTCGATTCCAACGGTCAAAAAGCGGGGCGCTTAGGTAACATTGCAGCCCCCCCTCGCCTTCAAACGATCGACCTTTTGCTCCTGCCTAATCAGCGGTTATTCGCGTGTAATTATTTAGTTACAAATGGTGGCATTCAGCCTCTCAGCCAGTCATCATTCAGCGAAATCTCCAATGAATGGATTCGAAAAAATGAGCTGGGAAGTCACGGTTTCCGTCGACAGCGTGATTTATCCGCTTAGCGTTGTGCAAAGAGCGTCCTACGCACTCGCTCCCACACTGATGATTCAAATCAGACAAACAGAAAATTTGATCCATCTCGACGCTGCTCCCACGCTATTGGCAGGCGGAGCAGGGGCAGTCATATCCGCACAAGAGGCCCGGGAGCTTATCTTACGCAACCTCAACGATTTCGCGTTGCGTGCACAGATTCAGCATGAGACATCCGGACTGAGGGAAATCCTCGCGACTGCGGCACTTCGCGGTGCAGGCATTTGAGTCCAATGCTGATAGCCAAAGAGTCGAGCTATCGACTGCTTCCGTTTCGATTTGTACGCCTTGATAACCGTCACAGCGAAAATATCCTGCTGACGGCTGAAACAGGGGAATACCTTTTCGTCTCAGAAAAGCAGCTGAAGGATCTTGTGCACAAAATCGTGGAGAAAGGTTCGGCTCATTACAAAGACCTCCTCGCTCGTCACTTTATCTTCGAGCCGCATGGACACGACCCCATCCCTGAGATGGCGGCCCAATACCGCAGTCGTAAAAGCTTCGTCCTTGATGGCCCGGCCCTACACATATTTGTCGTCACTCTACGGTGCAACCACACCTGCCAATACTGCCAAGTCTCGCGAGCCCCTCTCGGTGGCTCCGGTCATGACATGTCCGCGGAACATGCCGCGCTGGCGGTAGATCGATTGTTCGAATCGCCCTCCCCCGTCATCACAGTGGAGTTTCAAGGTGGAGAACCACTGCTGGCCTTCGACCGTATAAGACAAATTGTTGGTCTGGTAGAAGCTCGCAATGTAGCCGAGCAACGAAGCATCCAATACGTGATCACGACGACACTCCATCACTTGACTGACGAAGTCCTGGATTTCGCACAGCAACATCAAATCCAGTTTTCGACGTCTCTGGACGGTCCGGCTTTTCTACACAATGCCAACAGGCCGACACCTGCAAAGGACGCCTATGAGCGAACTGTTGAGGGTATTGAGCGGGTGCGAGCACGGCTTGGCCACGATGCCGTATCAGCATTGACGACAATCACCTCGAAAAGTCTGGAACACCCACAGGCAATCATCGATGAGTACGTAGCTCGGGGGTTCAACAGCATCTCTCTACGTCCTTTGAGCCCCTACGGATTCGCCAAGACATCCGCGAAACGCCTGGACTATTCGATGAACGAGTTCATCGGTTTTTACATGAAAGCGTTGTCGTATTTGATGACGCTAAATGCTCAAGGGACGTTCATTTCAGAAGGTTATGCATCGCTGCTGCTCACCAACATCCTCACCCCGTTTGCATCCGGCTATGTGGATTTACGCTCCCCCCTTGGCGCAGGGCTGGGGACTCTCGTCTACAACTACGACGGCGATGTCTATCCCTCTGACGAATCCCGCATGTTTCTTGAAATGGGTGAGAACGGACTCAAACTCGGCAGCGTGAGTCAGCCATTGAAGGAGTTGCTCCAATCTCCAGTGATCGAGATGTTGCTATCAGCGGGTGTGGCCGAAGCATTACCTGGGTGTTCCGATTGCGCACTGGTTCCCTATTGCGGCGCTGATCCGATCGAGCATTTCGCCCGCCAAGGAGATCCCATCGGTCATCGCTCGTTCAGCAGTTTCTGTCAGAAAAATACTGCGCTACTCACACACCTATTCCAATTACTGCGTGACAGTAATAACGAAACTCAAAAGATCCTGATGTCATGGCTAGCTCGCCGCTCACTGAGCGACCTTCCCTCTGCTGGCTACAGGGGTTAACGATGCTACGTCTAGATACTCAGTTTGAGATTCATAATGTCTCCTATCCCAAATTATTTAAGGTCATCACTCCTGAGGAATTCGTCTCGCATGGCACGGCAGGTTGTGCTGGAGCAGCCTCTTTCGATGACCTAATGTTGTGGCTCGACGAATCGTCGACCGCCAATCAGGAACAGTGGCTGTCAGTGCCGGTCGGTGGCTTTTTGCTTCCGAGCAACTCAAGCGAACTTGACCACGTCAGCGCCGCCCTGCTGAAGAATCCAAAAGACTCGCTAGTAGTGCAACCTGGTGACGTTATAGCCGTTAGTCCCGGATCGAACGTCGTCCGTGTGCTTTACCGTCGTGGCGCGAATAGCAACCTTCTGTTCATGACAGATCGATGCAATAGCCTCTGCTTGATGTGCTCCCAGCCTCCCAAGGATGTGGATGACCGCTGGCACATCGACGAAAACCTGAAGCTAATCGACCTGGTTGATCGAGGAGCCGAACAGCTGGGCATTAGCGGTGGAGAGCCCACCCTTTACCGAGACGGTTTGCTTGCAATCATCGAGCATGCCAAAAGAGTCTTGCCCGAAAAATCCGTACACATTTTGAGCAACGGCCGGCTGCTGAGTGACCCCAGTTGGATCAGCGACCTTCAACGAGTGAACCATCCCAATCTCACCTGGGGCGTTCCTTTGTATGCGGACAATGCGGCGGATCATGACAATGTCGTCCAGGCCCCTGGAGCGTTTAGCGAAACAATAGCTGGGCTTTACAACCTTCAGCGCGCGGGCCAGAAGATAGAAATTCGCATGGTGCTGAGCAAATTGACCACCCCTCGCCTTGTGGAATGGGCGCACTTCGTTTTCCGTAATTTGCCTTTCGTGCACCACGTCGCGCTCATGGGCATTGAGAATACGGGGCTCGCTAAGAAGAATTACGAGCAGCTCTGGATCGATCCAGCCGATTATCAAAAAGAGCTGAACCAAGCTGCATTTTTCCTCGATATCCGCG
>Ga0066463_1000043_pt1 | contig 19871 bp, 20 predicted proteins | sample LakWasMe93_HOW11_2_FD_59574 | JGI IMG/M metagenome (GOLD analysis project Ga0066463, IMG submission 59574) | Freshwater sediment methanotrophic microbial communities from Lake Washington under simulated oxygen tension - Sediment Metagenome 93_HOW11 | ecosystem: Environmental > Aquatic >...
GATGTAGGGCAGCGCCTGGGCCAGGATCTCGGCCTTGTCGCGCGGGGCAATCGAAAGAAGATGGTCGGTGGTCATGAGACGGGGCACTCGGTCAGGAAACGGGAATGCGCAAATTGTGCCGCATTCAGTGGCGCAGCCAGGACGGCACCTTGAACCGCACGATGGCCATATAAGCCGCCACGTAGGTCACAACGAACAGCGCACAAAAACCCATGAGCACGGGGGTGTTACTCCAGAACAGCAGCGCCGGTACCACGGTGAGCAAAGTGAAGCCCCAAAGATAGGGAGAGGTGCGGTTGTTGCGCATCAGCATGCGGCGGGATTCGTCGTCGTGGAACACGCTGCGCACGATGCGCCGGTAGATGAGCTGGTGAAAATGCAGCGCATCGGCCACACCGGGCGACACCCCGCGCACCAGCTTGCGATAGATGGAAAACACCGTTTCCCACACCGGATAGATCAGCAACAACAGCGGGAACCAGGGCGACACCCCCGCATTGCGCTGCACCAGCGACACGCTGGCCAGAGCGATCACGACGCCCCAGATATAGGCGCCGCCATCTCCGGCGAACAGCATGCCGCGCGGATAGTTCCAGACCAAAAACCCCGCTGTCGCCGCGGCCGTTGATACCAGCAAGGCCGCGAGGGCACGGTCGCCCACCTGGAGTGCCACATGGGCCAGAGCCAGGCAGACGATGAGGGCGACCATGCCAGCCAGGCCGTTGTAACCGTCGATGATGTTGAAGGCGTGAGGGAGACCTGTCACCGCGAGCAACGCAAGGCCAAACCCCAGCCAAGGGGCTGCAGAGAGAAGCACGTCCAGCCAAGGAAGATCCACGCGTGGTACCGACAGCTCCAGCAACGCGACAGCCAGCACGCCCGACGCCGCGGTCAGGCCCAACCTATAGCGCACCGACAAGCGCTGGGTCATATCCTCGGCAATACCCCCCAAAGCGGCAGGCAATAGGACTAGCAGCCACACTAGCACCCAACCACCTAAGCGCAAAGAGGCGGGGTCGCCGAGCCAGGCCAACCCGACTCCCAGACTCCAGCTGGCGGCCATTCCCAACAGCACTGCGGCGCCCCCCAGCCGCGGCACGTCCCCCAGGTGAAAGCGCTGGGGCATGCTGTTGCCATACAAAGCCGCATGGCTGTGCATCCATCGCACGATGAACCCTGCAGCCAGCGCCGCCACGACAAATGCCACCACAGACAACCAAATCATGAACCGCCGATGTTATCCGTTTCACAAAATGAAAATCGCGTCCCTTTCAAAGCACTCCAACCTTCCCTACATACGCTTTTCTGCTGCTGGCATGCTGACAAGGCACTCAGCGCGTTAGCGCCCGATAGAACCGTAGAACCCGTTCTACATACTGTTGGGTTTCTGGGTAGGGAGGAATCCGTCGACCGTGCTTGAGCACAGCCCCCTCCCCGGCGTTGTATGCTGCCAGCGCCAACTCCTTGTCACCATCGAACATGCGCATCAAATCCGCCAGATACCGGCTGCCAATCTGCGCATTGAGCTTGGGCTCCAGCACCGCGCGCCGTGCTTCGTGTGGATTTTTTTCCGCAATGCCGTAACGCTCTGCCGTTGCAGGCATGACCTGCATCAACCCCAACGCTCCTTTGCGTGAGACCGCATCCGTATTGAAGGCTGACTCCGCGGCAGCTACCGCGATCACCAAAGCGGGTTCAAGCGATTGCGACATCGCCGCCTCCTCGAGAAGCGGTTTAGCCAATTCATATCCCGGCAGTCGCAGGGCAGATGCTTCAGCTGCTCTGGTCTTGGGGGACGCAACACCAACGCCGCCCAGCCAGATGACACCCCTGGAAGGAGGAGGCGCTCCATTTCCCATATGGGTCACGCCATTACGATCCACAAATTCCCAGACTTCCTGTGCATGCGCTGCCGGTGCAAGGAGCACCATCAGAAGCCACTGCACAACGGCCCCCCGGAACCGCAACACACGGAAATGCCAGAAAAGGCAAACACTCAATCTTCGCATCATCTACTTACCCATCCGTCATTCTGGACTTTTGCCGCGCTTGATCGCAATCAACCAAGATACGGCGCGCCGCAGCCACGAGGTGCGTGACGTGGGCCCCACGCCTGCCGGCACAGGGAATTGCCCCGAACGACGCATACGGAGCAACTTGGCCGGCATACCAGCCGCCACCATTCCCGCTGGCACATCCTGCCGCACCAGTGCGCCCGCTGCCACCACTGCCCCGCGGCCAATTCTGACCCCTTCGAGCACGATAGCACCAGCACCAATCCATGCGCCATCCTCCACCACAATCTTGCTACGAGTGATCCGATTGCGGGCGATGATCTCGTCGCCTTCGTCAATGGCATGTCCAGCCGACAGCAACTTGACGTGCGGGCCGATCAGCACATCTTCTCCGATGTCTAGCCCTCCCTCGCCCGATAGATAGCACCCGACGTTGACTATAGTCCGTGCACCGATATGGATACCCACGCATGGATATGCGCCCACATCACCCACTACAAGGCGAACCTGGGCGTAAAGGCTTACGTCTGGCCCCATGCAAACCACGCCACCACGCTGTCCAAAGCGCATGACAGACACCGAGGGATCAATCCTGCAGTGAGGCCCAAGGCTGTCTATGCCTTCATATGAAGACGTGAAATCAGGAACACCCAAAAGCATGTCGAGCCTTGTTCGGGACAGATGCCCTTAGTCACGGCGCCAACGCTTAAGCCAGGATTTTTCTGACGATAACGCCCTATGATTCACCAGCTCCACATCCAAAGCCGCCTTCTCAAGGCGGAGCGACTCCATCCCGGCACACAAGCTCCGAATTTCCGACTGGTACCTCGCAATAATATCTTTGGCCTCAGCGATGGCTTTTTGATGTTCTAGAAGAGAAGCATGTTCGTGCTGGTGCTGCAACGTGAGTGTCTGCAGCTCGTCACGCAGTCTGTCGGCGTCAGCCCGAGCAGCCGTCATCTCCCAACCCATGCCATCCTTTGCCGGCGTTGCAACCGCCATCCATTGGTAAACGTCGAAATCGTGCCAACCCACCAGCAGGCTTTGCTTCTGCGCTTCCGGCAAAGCACTCCAACACCAAGCAAACTCGCTGCTTTCTACGGGAACCCTGTTGGCCTCCCAAGCCCGGGGCGCCCAGCCGCAAGCCAGCAACATCGTTTCGATGCTGCGTCTTGTGAAAAAGTGGACATGGGTTCTGTCAAGCTGGCCCTTGTCCGTGTAGTCAAATACTCCGTTGCGCAGCGCCGCAACAACCCCCGCATATGCGATATTGGGTATGGAAAGGATCAACCTTCCCGCCGGTTGAAGGCATTCTTCCAACGATCGCAATACTTGATCAGGCCTTCTCAGATGCTCCAACACATCACAGGCCAAAACGGCGTCAAAGCGTCGTCCAGCAACACCGTTCAACCAGTCGGTACGATCCAAGTCGCCTTCGATGGCTTCGACCCCCAACGCTTTCAAGGCCTCCAGTGCTGCAGGGTCGTTCTCCACAACGACCACCTCGTAACCGCGCGCCAACAAGACTCGCGTCATGGCACCCGGACCCGGGCCGAGTTCCAAAACGATACCGCGGGGAGGCATGCGTCGCAGCACGCGGGCAGCCCATGCATCTCCATCCGGATCGAAAGCGTAGTCGTATCGCTCAATGTTTATCAACGCTATACCCCTCTGATGACGGACGCCACATCTGGTCCCACAAACCCCAATGCCACCATCCCCAGGGGCGCGCCCGAACATCCTCATCCAGGCGCTGAATTACCCGATCGATCGCCTGCGTAGGGTCTTCTGGCAATGCCTCCACCACCACCTGCAGGCAATCGGGCTGCTGGGTATAGGTCGCCGCATGTAGCAATGGGACACCAGTTGACAGGGCCAGACGCTCTATTCCTGTGGGCAGACTCAGCCTTCCTCCCAGGAAAGGATGCTCGCGCATGCGTCCAAACTCGGGCCGCCACGCATCGGCGAGTATGACCCATGCTCCACCGCACCGCAGGCTTTCATGTACGGTCCGCATGCCTTCAGCCGTGGTGTGCCATTTGCCGCCTGTTTCATGAATGTATCGCGAAATTTTTTTTAGCAGGAAGCGCCGCTGCGAAGAACCCAGCTCTGGATTTTCCAGCACAGGCATTGTCAATACATTGGTGGCGATTCCCTGTCGAGCCAGTGCAATGGGCGCCGTCAGTAGTCGATCGAAATGATTCAACACCAAAATAAAACCACGCCCCGCACTCGCTAATTTCTGAACGTGCTCCACCCCATGCAGATCAATAGTCGGGCCGCCCCGTCGCCCCAGCCGATCAAACGCCATTGCATCTATTTTTTCCTGGGCCAGCATGGCGATATGGGCATGCGCCCATTGTTCGCAGTCACGCGAGTGTGCCTGAGGGAATATTCCTGCAAACCGCCCCTCTAGCCAACGAACCAAATCCAACCGCCCCCCCCACTTCGTCATAGCAGCTTTACCGGCTAGCCTCCAAGGCGCCGTGGAGGGCAGCCGCGCCATGGCAGGCACCCAGTAGTCCAGTATGAAATCCCGATTCATTCCACGCGGACCCACTCGTGTTCAAGCCATGCGATACCAAACTCACGATGCTTCTGATTCAGCACCGTAAAAGGCTGTATTAATTCCGCCATATCCAAGACTTGGATGCCAGTGTCATCTAGGACATAGATACTCCAAAGATATTCGCCGGATAGCAGTGGCAAGCGAGAAAACTGCACGCGAACGGTATGCTCCCCCACCCCCTGCAATGGCTCACCTTGAGCACGAAACTGCGTACTGGTGCCAAATACGTTGTCTTTGTCCGGACGGACAATTGCGAAAAGGACGTGAAATGCCCCCTCCGTGTAGGACTCGACTTCAATCTCGACAGCCATATCCTGGAACGAATCTACTTGCGCGGGATTCAGGCCGTCAGCGGTCTCTACGGTTAGCTTCCCGATTTTCACCAAGGCTGCGGTGGTTGGCGCCGCCGTTGGACGTGCATCCGCCTCCCTATGGGATTCCGTGTCGGACTCAACCCGCAAGTGGGCATACCGACGCCGTTCATGGCTCTCATATGCGGTAACCACGTCTTCGGTTGCGCCAAGAGACTGTATTCGTCCTCCATGAACCCAGGCGGCACGCTGGCACAAGCTGCGAACTTGGTACAGGTTATGTGAACAAAAAAGAACCGTTGTGCCGCGTTCGCGAAGCCCAAGAATGCGGTTGAGACTCTTCTTCTGAAAATGCAGATCCCCTACCGACAACGCCTCGTCGACGATCAACACATCCGGATCGATGGCTGTAGCCGCTGCAAACGCCAGCCGCATGAACATTCCGGACGAATAGGTTTTTACCGGGCGCGCCAGAGCCTCGGACGACAACTCCGAAAACTCCACCGTTCGGGCAACAAACTCATCCATTGCATCGCCCTGTACCCCATGCAGAGCAGCCATAAAACGGATATTGTCCTGCCCAGCTTCTTCCGGATGGAAACCCGCTCCAAGTTCCAGCAACGCAGCCACTCGCCCTTGCCGATGCACTTGGCCCCGTGTCGGCCGAATAGTCCCCGCGGCAATTTTCAGCAATGTGCTCTTGCCTGCGCCGTTTTCCCCAATCAGGCCAAAGGTTTCACCGGAGCGGACCTCAAAATCCACACCAGTCAGCGCCACATGCACGCGATGGCGCTGCCTCCCGGACAACCACTCCCACAGCCGATCCTGCGGCCGTTCATACACCATGTAGGTTTTCTCGATGCCTTCGAAACGAATCGTCATGACCTACAGCGCCTCGCCCAAGGAGGACTTCATTGAACGGAAAAACCACCAACCGCCACCACCCAGCACAATCACCCAGAGCATCAATGCCGGAATCACTCCTGCCATCATCGGCAGGCCAAGCGCGCAGCCTTGAACCACCATGGCAAGACATGCGATCGGGTTAAGCAAATACCAGCTGTGAAAGCGCTCGGGCACCTGGGAAAGCGGATACACCACAGGCGTTAAATAGAACCACAACTGCATGGCAAAGGCGACGGCCGAGCCGACGTCGCGCCACAGGAAATGCGCCATACTCAAGAAAAGCGCCAAACCGAGCGTGAGGATTAGTTGCGCCACGATGAGCAACGGCAGCCACAACCACGCCGCTGTAGGCCCAACTTCTTGCGCCACCGACATCGTCAAAAGCAAAACATAAGCAACACCCAAAACCGGCAGACTCCCGCCCACAGAAACCGCCGGGAGAATTTCAGCGGGCATGGGTTGCTTGCGCAGGAAATCCTCATAAGCAGCCAGGCTTCCCACACCCCGCCCGATTGCGTCGGAAAATGGCAGCCATACCGCGAGTCCAGCCAGAAGATGAAGCAGATATCCCTGGTCTGTTTCTAGCCCTGGCACACGAACCGCCAACAGGCGGCCAAACAGTACATAAAAAATGGCGAGGGTTGCCACTGGTTGCACGAACGCCCAGGCCAACCCCAATACCGAACCGGCATAGCGCGTCTTGAACTCGCGCACCATCCAGTAGCGCCACAGCACCACCCATTGCCGAGCCCCTTGATGCGAGGCCATAGACTCTTTTTCGATCATGGAACGCTGCGCAACCATTCCAGTGCTTTGGCCACGCCCTCCTCGAAGGCCACGGTCGGCCTCCAGCGCAACTCTTCCTTTGCGCGCTGGATATCAAGCACATTAATCGGAGGATCGAACGGACGTGGAGGTTGGATGCGCCGTTCAATTTCGCGACCCAACAGAAGCTCGAGGGTGCCGATAATGTGATTAAGGCTGTGCCCCTCTCCCCCCCCGATATTAAAAACACGAGCCCCGCCCTCATACCGCGCAGCCGCCGCAAATGCACGCCCCACATCGGCGGCATGGACAAAATCCCGGACCACCGAGCCATCGCCCCATACCTCGAGGGCCTGGGCATGCAGCGCTCTGTGGGCAAATACGGCAATCACTCCCTGGATGCCATGCGGTCGCTGCCACTCACCATATGGATTGCTCAACCGCAAGACCCGGTATGACAGACCATGCATGGACTCTTCAATCCGCAAATGGTGCTCAATTGCCATTTTGGTAACACCGTAGGCGCCCATCGGCAGCGTTGGATGACTCTCAGCCAGGGGCACGGATTGCGGGCGACCGTAGACCGCGCCACCCGACGATGCAAACAGTAGCCGGGGTCGCTCTGTCTTGCCCCGAAAGGCTTGCAACAGGCCCAACATACCAATCAGATTTATTTGCACATCCAGCACCGGATCGGCATTCGCAGTGGCAGGCACCGTAGACGAAGCAAGGTGCACGATGACATCGGCGCCACCGCAGCGCTCCCACCATGCTGCGACATCAAAGCAATCTGCCTTAATCTCTCCGGTAAGCCACGGTGCACTACCTGTTGGCTCAGTCAACGCCTGATCGACAGACCAGACTTCATAGCCGGCAGCCGCCATCGCACGGCCGGTATGGCGACCAAGAAAACCAGCCCCACCCAAAATCACGCAACGCATGTCGCCTCCTTATGCGCACCCTGCGCCCGTGCACGCAACAGTCCAGCTTCGAAACTCTGCGCCACAGCCTCCCACGTCTGATCTCGTGCGTACACCTCGGCTCGCGCGCTCTGCGCCTGGCGTCGCTCATCATCCTGCAGCAATGCACATACCGCCTCAGTCAACCCCTCCGGGGATGTATCGGCCAAGCTGGCGACGGTTTCGTCAAGCAGCCATTGCACATTCGGCCCGCGATTTGAAACCACTGTGCAGCCACAAGCCATTAGCTCGAGCGGCAACAACGATGCGTTCGTGAGCGAAAGTACCAGCGCTACGTCGCATTGACTGTAAAGATCCGGGAGGTCATCAAGCGCCACCGTGCCGCAGGCCAGATGCGGAAACGGGATGTGATAGCCAGCAGTATCCCAACCCGCAAGCACGAACTGGGTTTGCGGCAAACGCGCCCAAACGGCATTGAGCACCAGCAGGCCTATCTCGAATGCGCGTCTCGGCGTAGGCGGACGAGCATAAAAAAACACCCTGCGCACCTCAGGCTCGCGCCGTGGGTGTCGTCGATAGCGCTCCAACTCAACACCAAAGCCTACTGGATGTGTGTCCATTCCGTATTCGGTCTCAAGCTTCTGCGCAAGCCAGCTCCCCGCCGTGATGCCAAAAAACCCGAAGCGGTAGGTATTCTCCGCGAGGATCCATTCGGAGCCCACCGCATAAAAATTGGGCTCGAAATCCTGCACAAAATAGAGCTTGTGCTGAGCACCGACGAACGCCCGCACCGCATAAGCGGTATCCCACCCGGTGGCCACGGCAAATTCACACGAGGGCAGGCCCTCCAAGCCCACCACCACCGCCGCCTCCAGGGGGAAAAAATGCTGGCGGATAGCGTCACGCGCCTGAGCGGCATCATGGTGCAGCACGGGCTTACCAATCACAATGGTCGAGTGATAACCCCGCTGCTCAAGGTGCCAGATAGTGCGAAAGATGTTCAGATGTCCACCTGAACCCACATTGAAATCTGGAATGAACCACAGCAGCGTTCCCGGTTCGGCGCGCCCCGGACAAGGCTCCAAGACATCGGGCCACACGAAGTCGTAGTGCTGAAAAACATCGATGCGCTGCCATTGAGCCGGGCCACGCCGCAAACGACGCCCGATCAATCGTGCAGTCTGCACCAATCCCTCTTGGCGCAAAAGCATGCGTACACGGCCAATTTTCTGCCATAAGGTCAACGCCATGTTCAAGCAGCCCCTGCACGCTGCAGCCGCTCGTCGCGTGACACCACACGCAACACGAATTGCGGCAGCCGCTCATGGTGCGTACCCAGGTACTGTCCCATGACCCGGGCAAACTCAATCAAGGTCATGTAGGTGGACTGCTTCAGACAAGTCCACCGCTTCACGCCCTGGGCCCGCAACCATCCGGCGTCGCGTCGTGCCAGCAGAACTCCAGAAGCGAGTGCACGTGCCATACCAGACTGGACTCTGTAGCCAAAATATCGATGAAACGAACGCGCCTCATCAAAATTTCGCTGCAAAGTTTCCCAAACCCCGAAATCATGAGAATGGAAGACCACTGCATCCGGAACAAAAGCTTTTGCGTAACCGGCCTCTATGGCGCGCAAAGCCCACGTCTGGTCCTCTGCAAAAGCCACTTCCGGCAGCGGCAGCCGCTCCCACACCGATCGGCGAATACATGCATTGTTGCTGGAAAAGAAATGCAGCCACTGCCGATAACCCGGATCAGAGGCAAAACGGGCCCTGTCTTCCAATCTCACTACGGACAACTTATCGCCAAACCCGGCAAAGTGCAGATTCAATTCGCAATGGGTGACATGCCGAGCATGCGGATGCGCACGGTGCGGGCCGAAGGCGCCTGCGACGTCGGGTTCTGCATCACAGCCCTGCACCATGTTGAATAGCCAGTGCGAACTGGCGGGCTTGGCATCCTGAGTAAGAAAGACCAGAAACTGCCCGGTGGCCATGGAAGCCAAAAGGTTGCGCGTACGCCCGTGCCCAAATTCGGCAGCAGGAATGGTTTCCACGCGAACGCCGCGTTGGCGGGCAAGTGCCACAGAGTCATCCGTAGAGCCCGAGTCCACCACAATCACCTCAAATGGCCATGGGACTTGCTGGGCCAGCACTGCGTCCAATACTTCACCGAGCAAAGGGCCGCCATTTTTGACGGGGATGAGCACGGATGCGCGTATTTGATTCATTGTCTGGATGCTGCTCATGCGTTCGCTCGGAAAAAGTCACATGCCCGAGTGCCACACTAGCTACTCACGTCGACACGTTACAGCGATCCACGCAACCATAGATTGTACTGCGCCCCTCCTTCACACAAGGCGAGCAGAATACTCGCTCTTGTGTCAGGCTGTGAGTTACTTCTTGGCGTCGACCCGATTGAACAGGCCCTGGATGGCAGCCTGATCCAGTTCCACACCGTATTTGGCGAACAAGCGCTCCTGTAGTTGCTTGCTGCCTTGCTCGCGGCAATATCTCACCATACGGTTCGGTGCCGACGCTGCAACATCCTCCCATGCCAATTGCCGGCTTTCACGCTTGGCGACCACGGAGAAGAGGTATGCAAAGTCTCCTTCACGGACAGGGCCCACCATGTCCCCCGCTTTCGCGGCGGCGAGTGCACGCAGGATGGTCACGTCATCGGTCAAGGTCACCCAACCAAGGTCGCCCTGCGGATCAAGCTTGTAGACAGCGGCAGCACGCTCTGCCACATCGTCAAACTTCCGCCCCCCGGAACCAACCGCTTGCGCCTGCTGCATAAGCCAGCCCATTGCAGGCTCGCCATCCAGCGAGATCCCCACGGGCAGCATGATTCGGCTCAACCGCGCCATGGGCGGCACGCTAAATACCTGGGGATTGGCGTCAAAGAACTGGCGCGCTGCCGCGCCGTCGGCCGGAGGCTCGCAGGAGGGACTCAGCTTCTTGTATACAGCCAGGCTGTACGCATCATCGAACCGGGCGGATTCCTTGCCCGAATTCCGAGGCTCTCCCAAAGCAGTCCCTTCGAGCACCAGCGCCCTGTTTAAAGCAAGCTCTCGCAGCGCGGCCTGAACCCCCCACATGTTGCGGCCTGCCTGACGCATGTCCACACGCCGACTCAGAAGCTCGGAGAGGTCCTGCTCGGTGAGCACCTCTCCGTTGCCAAAACGAACCAGTACCGCTTTATCGCCCGCAGCGACGGCCATGGTTGCGATGGAGACGCTCATGGCTGCAACAATTGCGCGCACATACTTCCAGCTCGGTGTCATAAATACTTTCAGTGAAGCTACTCAAGGACGCCGCGACGCCTTTTCCCAGAGGGGGCCGTAAATCACATCCGCCTTCTGGCCCGAGGAATTCAACACGATCAAATCGAGGATGCTGTCTTCGTTGACATCCAGCAGCTGCAGGCTGGTGGAGAAACCACTGGTAGCAAGTTCTTTGCTCTCCTTCACGCCACCGCTTGCATCGAGTTGCTGCAGAACCACGCGGCTGTCCTCACCCCATACCACCAAGTCATCCGATAGCGGAGCCACGGACACAGACCCATTCGGAGATGCTGCGAGCCACTGAAGTTCCCCCGTGCGCATGTCGATGCGGGCATTGCGCTCACCCGTCTCCAAGGCCACATACAACCATCGCCCCGAGGGCGATGGCCTGGCTTGCCGGGGCACCACATTGAATGTCGCGAGGACCTTTGGAGGGGCCATCAGGTCGTCATCGGATACTGCGACAACGCGCCGGTCGTCGAGACAAGCAACCGCGACGCCACCCGTTCTCAGGTAGGGCAGTTGACTCACTTTCACAGGGTGCCATGGCGCCTTGCACCAGGGCGAGCGGCGAATGGCGGCCGCACCTGAAGCCCCATCCTCCCAGTCGATCCAAGCCACATCCCTGCCAATATAGGGCGTCGCCAAAAGGCGGTAGCGCCCGTTCGATGCTTGCACCACGACCACGTCGCGAGGGCCAAAACCGACAGGTACCGTCAGCAACTTGACCAGCTTTTCGCCGACGAGCCGGATAATGTCCACGCCCGCGCCGTCCTCCACCGCGGCCGCCAGCAGATCATCCGCCAGCCAGGTCGCCGAGTCCGGGTGGTACAAAACCGGAAGGCTAAACAACAAACGGGATGTCTTGTTGGGCTCCAGGCGGTGCACGACCACCGTGTTGCGCTCATGCTCCACGGCGCCCAACAGACAGCCTTGTGCACTGCATCGCACCTCGCCGCCCCATGCCTGTGGCAGGTCCAGAACCAACCGCCCCGTGTCAACAGCGCGGCTCACCTGTGCCGGCGCATCTTGCACAGTCTGCGGCGGCATCTGGCAACCGACCATCGCTGCGGTAACCATGCAAAAAACCGTAACTCGCATCCCCTGGGACCACATCATGAATCGCTCCTATAAAAAAAATAGCGCCTTGCGGCGCTATTTTTTCCCCAATGGGGCTGATCTTCATTTTCCGTTGCTGTTAGGCCAAAACCTCCCAGCAGCTTAGGAAAATTTAGTTGTGTGCACCCAGAACGGTCTGAACGGCACCGAAAGCGGGGGCGCTGATCAGGCTGTACGAGAACACGGAACCACCCAGGGTAGCAAAAGCGCCAGCAACGGCAGCGGCAGGCACGTCGGCCGGCACTACAGCAGCAGGAGCCCACTCGATGAAGCCATCAACGAAGGACACGGGGCGGCCAGCGATGGTTTCGGGATCGAACCAGTCCAGCTCGGCGTGGTCCAGCTTGAAGTTGACCGACTTGCGGTTTTGTGCGTCGTCATACATGTTGACGGTGTGGGTGCCCTTATGGCTACCCGTGGACCACACCACCACGCGGGTATCGTTGCCGCCGGTTGCGCCGTCGATGAAGTAACGCATGCTGAGCGTGTTGGTAGCGGCAGCAGCCAGGTTCAGCGCGCCAGTCACGACCGTCAGATCGGCAGGGCCCATCGTGCTCAGGTTGCTCAAAATCGTCAGAGGACCGTCGATCACGGGGACGAATGCCAGATCCTTGTTGGCCAGGTCCACTTGGAAAGCGTTGGCAGACAGCAGCGCAGCGGCGTCGATGGTAACGGAGTTGGCGGCAGAGCAAGCATTCGCCATGGTCACGGTTGCAGGAGCAGCAACGGTACCAGCAGCGAACACGAGGTAGCCGCGCTTGCCTTCCAGACCGACGCCAGACTGAGCAGACCAGACGAAGGGATGGAAATCCTTGGGGGTCATGGCGAAGCAGCCATCGGTCACGTGGTTGGAGTCTTGGTCAAAGAACGTCCAGAAAACGGGAACGATCGCAGGGGTTTGGTTGATCAGGCCCACTGCAGTGGTGTCAGCCGCGCCATTGTGAATCACGTTGGGAACCACCACGCCATTGGTGAACGAACCAACGGTGTATGCCTGCGCCACGCCGGCGGTCATTGCTGCTGCCGCGACGGCTGCCATTGCAAATTTTTTCATCTCTAAGTCCTTAGATAATTGAAGGAAGCTTTCCCCACGATTGCGGGATATGCAACCCATCCGTCACTTCGTTTGGGTTGGTGCTATCTTAGCTTGAGAGGTTCGCGTTTTCAATCAATTCCATCCAGAAATGCATTTCGCGCCTTTTTGTTGCTGCCAAACAACGTGCTAACGTCCGCTGTCCGGGAAAGTCGAACTCTTGCGCAGCACATGCTGCCAGGTTCCGTCAATGCGACGCCAGTGGTCTTGCGCCACGGTTTCCTGGGCCTTCAGGCGCAACATGGGGATGTTGTAGCGCATCCACACATCGATGACTGCCTCGTTGCCGTCGATGCTGCGGACGTCGCGCACTTCCACGGCATCGTACACGACGCCCCCTCGCTTGAGGTACGCCTCCAGCGTCATGCTCTGGTCTTTGGAGGCTGCCTCGTAGGCCCACGCTGCGACACTGTCATTAGCACGGATCAAACCCCAGTAGGCCTTTGCCCGCTGCATGAGAACGGCACCGTCTGCCCCCGAAGACTGGCGAGCGGCACAGCCACCCAGTGCAGCAAGCGCGAGGGGAGCACCGAAACAGGCCAACAGCTGGCGACGTTTCAATTGGATAGACATGTTCTGAATCTCCTATACATGTATTAGTTAGATATGGTCGCCTCTTGAGCCGGCAAGGTCAGCGCCTGGGCTCCGCCTCGGCAGCTATGGGTGGCGGCGCAATCTGCAGGGACTGCAGTGACATGCTGCGCATGCGTTGGCGCAACTCGGCGCTGGCTGCGCGCAGCTGGTCGTCATCCTCCAGTGCACGCGGCGTCAAGAGCACTAACAGTTCGGTGCGCTCGCGCTTGGCGCTGTTGGTGCCGAACAGGGCCCCCAGCACGGGGATATCCACCAGACCGGGCACACCGCTATGGCCGTTGGTATCGTTCTCACGGATCATGCCGCCCAGCACAATGGGCTCTCCGGAACGCACAGCCACCCGGCTCTGGATCTGGCGGGTCAGGAAGCTGCGCTGCTGTGTTGCGGCATCGATTTCTCCAACATCTGTCACCTGCTGAACGATGTCCATGGTAATCAGGCCGCCAGCGTTAACGGAGGGAGTAACAGACAACATCACCCCCGTATCCTTATAGGTGATGGACTCCGTCACAAGGGTGCCCGTGGCCGTCGTGGCGCTCTTGATCGGCTGCTGCCTGCCGATCTGGATGGTAGCGTTGTGGTTGTCCAGCACCAGCACGGAGGGGTTGGACAGAACGCGCAGTTGGGACTTTTCGGCCAGCGCATTGAGGGTTGCGCGAACAAGCCCCGCCTTGTTGACGATTGTGTACGAAAAGCCTGGTTGCTTGGCGCCAATGCCACCACTGCTGTTCATATTCAGCAGGGCTTGGCCATCGCGCCCACCGCTGAGGGAGTTCTGCACATACCACTCCACGCCGTATGCCAGATTGCCAGTGAGACTGACCTCGACGATGCTGGCCTCAATCAGCACCTGCGCTGGCGCCTTGTCCAGTTCGAGTAGGGCTTTTTCGATGCGGCGGTATTCTGTGCGCGGAGCTCGAATGAGCAAGGAATTGCGCTTGACGTCCGCCACCACACGGACGTTTCCATCCAACTGGCTGACCGATGTCGCCGGTGTGCTATTGGCTGGCGACCCTGTCGCGCCACCGAAGAGATTTGGTGTGCCCGATGCTGCGGCAGATGAAGTGCTATTCGCGCCAGTACCGGACCTCGCTGCAGCGCCAGTACCCATGAAGCTTGTTCCCGCAGCCTGTCCACCAAACTGTGTTGGCGCAGAGCCGGCAGCCACACCCGCCTTAGAGCGGGCCGCATCGCTGCCAAACAGGCCGTTGAGCATCTCCGCGAGATGGGTGGCGGAGCCGTTCTGCACCGGATATACAAACAAATTGGCCTCCAGCGCATCTGAGGGACGATCAAGGCGCCGAATCCACGTTTCTACCTGCGTAAGCAGGTGACTGCGCGGCGTGACCACCACCAGAGCATTCAGGCGCTCGACGGGAATGACGCGAATAAGGCCTTGCAAGGGATTGGCAGCAGCAAGGGCATTTGCAGCGCTAGCACTGGTCGCCCCCCCGGCGCCTGGAACACCCCCAGGAGCCTGTGCAGCCCCCGAGCCCAGAACAGAACCTGAACCAGTCGAACCATAGGGATCAGCAGACTTATCTCCGCCCAACATGGCCTGCAAGGCATCGCGCACGACATTGACATTGGCATTCTCCAGCACGAATACGCCGAGCGACATGCCAGACAGGAAATCGACGTCAAAGGCCTCTACCATTTCAAGCCAACCGCCCAACTGCGCCTTGCTGCCCTGCAGGACGAGCAGGTTGCGCATGCTGTCAACGTAGACGATGGCTTCACGCGGCGCGATGGGCCCTAGAATTTTCGCCATTTCGCCTGCGGCGATGTGATTGAGCGGCACTATCACAGTGCCCGCGCCTGCCAAATCCTTGAAGCGCGAGGCGCCTACCACTGGCCGCGCGCCCACGGTGATCGTTCGTTTGGTTACGTGATAAACCCCCGCGCTATCACGCACGATCGCCAAATCATGCGGCAACAGCACGGTATCGAGCACATCCAGCACCTGGCCCCGCGGCAAGGATTGGCGGGTATGCAGGCTTACGACCACATCGCCGCCCGCGTCGATGGTGTAGTTGAGCTTGAGCAGATCGCCCAGCAACGCCGCAGCCAGGTTGCCCACGCTGATGTTCTCGAAATTGAGCGAGACCCGCTCCCCCGTAGCAAGAACAGGGTCGACCTTGGGCGCTACGTCACGCTTGAAAAGCTTGTCATCGCCAGGAAACAGCCGTGTATTTGTTGGTGGTCGCTTGCCCTGTGCCTGGTCCTGCGCCGTACCAAGTGCTCGCTTTTCGGTATCTGCAGTTTCCGTCTCCACAGACGGCTTCGTTTGTGCAACCAATGCCGCTTCCTGGAGGGTCGGAGCCGCCAGAGATTGCTCCCCATCGGCCACGGCAGAACCCGAAGGCGGCAGCGACGCTGGCGCTTGCACACTGGCACAGCCAGAGGTCAGCAGTGCCAGCAGGAGGACGGAAGGCCGAATATTCATGTCAAGTAGCTCCGGTGTTTGCTGTATGGCGCCAAATCCATCGGCGTCAGGGGGTTCCCGGGGGGATGCGGGGGCGAGCAGGGCCACCTTGAGGTGGCGGACTGCCTGACTCCAAAAGTCGCTCAACCTGCTGTTTATCGGCTGATACGAAGAGTGCCTTGCGACCATCAAAGGATCCAAGCCGCCAGGGTTTGGTTTCCGCTGTGATCTTCATGATGCTGCCATCCTTGCGCTGCAGAACAGCGACACGCTCCTGGCCGGACTCCAACACGGCCATAAGGCGTGATTGCATCAACTCCTGTACCTGCCCCGTTTTCTTGTCTTCAGTTTCAACAACTCGACGCGAAGACCATAACAGGGGCCGTTCCAACGCCTGTTTCGCAGAGGCGCGTACCGGATTCGGCATGACTTCGACCTTTGGCACATCGGGCAAACGCGCTGGTGGAGGCTGCCATCCATCCTTTTTGGCGTGCCACCAGTAAGCACTGCCCCCCAGCGCGACGGAGGCCAGCAAGGGGCCAAGATGCCAAGGTCTGATCATGGCTTTGCCTTCTGGGGTGCCAGGGGTGCATCAAGCTGTAAAGCCAGCCTTGCATTCTGAGGGCCGGCTGCAGCGTTAGCGCCTTCGCGGGAGAGGGTAACGGTGCGCACCCAGTACGGCGGCCTGTGCGATTGCAGGGTTTCCGTAAAACGCACAAGCTTGCCCCATTCGCCTGTAATGGTGGCTGTCAAACGGATACGTTCCAGCTTGCCATCAGCGCCCGGCTCCAGCACGGCTTGCGACGACACGACGGTGCCGCCCGAACGCGTGATCAATTCACGTAGCTTCTGCTGCACATCGTTCTGGGCATTTTCGCCCGCCGGGTGCAGCATCGGACTAATGGCATTGCGCGCCACGCCCAAACGCTCCTGGATTTCGGTCCCCGCCTGAACGACGCCATCCAGTCGCTCGCTACGGGATTCGAACTGCCCGAGCGCACCGTCGTAGCGCATCCACAGTGCACGGTAGACCAGCCCGACCGCAACCAGCAAGATCAGTGTCATAACGACAACGATCGTAATTGCCTTCCTCGTCCAGGCGTTCATGGTTTGCCTCCTTCGCCGCGCCAACGCATCTCGAAGGTGAAGCGCTCCTTGTTTGCCGTATTGTCACGAACACTGGCTACCGAGGCACGGGCTTCACCAAAGACGGGCTGCCGTCCAAGATGCGCGATCAGTTCGGTCGCATTTCCGGTAAGCCCACTAATGCGAAGCTCGTTGCCATTGATTTCCATCCGGTCGAGCCAGGTGTCGTCCGGCAATGCCTGCGCAAGGGAATCAATCACGCTGGCCAGGGGCAGATCCTTGCTCAGGTTCTGCTGCAGTTCCTGCGCCAAAGTGGCCTGCTGGCGTAATTCGTCAAGCTGTTGACGCAATGGCACTGCCTTGGGTTCGACGCTTCCAATATGCAGCACGGCTCGGAGCACGGCCTCTCGCTTGAGCACCAAGGGCATGAGCGCCGGTGTTGCCATCCCCACCAATACCAAAAGTGCGAGCGCCAGCACCGAAGCGTTCACCCAGCGCTGGCGCTTTTGCAAGGCCTGCCAGCGATGGCCTCTCACCGCGAATACCCGGCCTTGGTGAGCAAGGTACAGCGGCGCATCGGCGGCCAGGCCTTGCGCAACCAGCCATGCGTCGCAATCGCTGCGCCGGCAGACGCCCCATTCCACGCTCCAGCCACCCTGAGCATCTGGTGTGGCGCGCCAGGCCGCAACGATCTGCTCCCGCGGCAATGGTGACACACGCCAAAGCATTTCCTCCACGGCAGGCTCCAGCGCCTGGCGTGGCATATCCGGAAGCTGCGCGACGCCCCAGAGGCATTCAGATTCCGGCACCAACAGACCCGCTGCCTTGGCCGTACCCGCTTTAGCGCGGAGCCGTGTTTCAGCGACGGACCAGCGCTTTCCGTCTGTCGAGACGACAACCCTCCCCAGAGAAGGCCAGATTCCGTATTCCACCAAGATGCGCCGCAGGTCGCCAAAGCCCCAGGCGAGCCTGTCCTGGGCGACCTGCACACGGCGATATAGCTGCCCCTTAGCTGTCATGGACTCCATTCCTGTTCCGGCTTGTTGATACGACGCGTGGGCTCCAGCGAGAGCGTTGTCCAGGGCGTCAAGGCGTCCGGACGCTCGCGGGGATCAATCCAGGCTTCACGCAGCCACCAGCGTTCGTTTTCTACCTGCACGAAGGCCCGCATCCGGACAGCCTGCCCCCGCCCGGCCGAAGCTGCCGAAAAAAAGTTGGCCGTGGCCCCTGCAAGGAGCACACCGGCACGCGTTTCGGGTGGAGAGTTATGGATTCGGGCTCCAAGCCCCTTTTGGCCCGAAAGCGCATCGATCAGGGCGGGAGGGGTCGAATCGATCTCGAGGCGTTGCTGCCCGTTGATACCCAGATGGGGCGCAATTATCTCATACAGCTCCGGCGTCATTCCCAGCACGGCCTTGAGTTCGGACAGGTCTTCCAACGCCGAATTGCGAGGCAGCACGGGCCATCCCGCGGCACGGTACTGAGGCGCCTCGGCGCCGCCAATGCCCCCCGGCGTATCGTCAGGATCGATGAAGTCTCGCACACGCGACACCAGGATCGCGGCCTCACCGGACGTCAAGCCCCCGACGTTCTGAAACAGCGCCTGCAACAAGGCGTCGCTGGCGACATTGATGTCCACCAACCCTCCGGAAGGCGTGGTTTCAAGCCAGATGTCGTAACTCCCCAGCGCCATGCGCTCACGCCGATACTGCGAGGCACTCTCTTTTCCAGCTTGCAGGCGCTGCGCGGCCAGCTGCAGCGCGGCATCGAGCACAGATTCGGCCCGCAGGCGCTCCAGACCCAGTCCTACATGCTGGGTCTGCTGGCGCATGCCCTGGGCGGCCGCCAAGACCGTCAGCGACAGCGCAGCTACCAACCAAAGCACAAGCACGAGCGCCGCCCCCACCGGGCGCCTCGTCCGCCATCCATAATTCCCGCTCACCGCGCCCTCGCCAAAGTAAAGACCAGCGGCGGCCATTCCCCGCGAGCGTCGGCCAACTCAAGCCGAATGCGTGCGGGGTACTGCTTTTGGCTGGCATCCCATTGCTGGGTCCACGCTCCCGTAACGCCATCCTGGTAGTGCCACTGGAGCGTACGCACATCGGCCAGCAAGGTTTCTCGCAACGCCTTGCTCCAATCCATGGACATCGCCGATCCATCGTAAGGCAGGGCCTCGACGGAAAGGTCGGTCCGCCCCTCACCATGGCGCAAAGGTCCAATACGGAACACATGCAGCCCACCGGCGCTGCCACGCTCGGGCAACGGCGCCACCCACATCGCCCCTGCGGCATTGCCACTGAAAAAATTCACGAAGCTGCCGCTGTCCTGCCGACTCAGCAGGCGCAACGTGTCGAATTTGCGCCCGAGCCACTGACCGACAATGAGCATGTGCTCCGCCCGGTCCATGAGGCGCTGATTGCGCTCCTCGGTCCGCCCGATCACCCCGAATCCTGCGAACATCAGGCCCACGACCGCCGCGGTGACCGCTAGGCCAATGAGCAACTCAATCAGCGTGAAACCACGCCCGAAAGACTTCCTGGATCTGGTCATGGCGCGGCCCGGTAGGGTTTCCAGGTCGTCCAGTTCACAACGGTCGGACCATCCTGTGCACGCATGACCTCCACCATCACCCGAGCAGCCGGCAATGCCGCAGGCGGCATACGCCCCGCCACGTCGCTGAGTTGTGCCGGATCCGGCTGCACCCCCAGGCGCCAATGCCACACCCCCGCCTGACCGGCCGGCTGGCGCATGAGGTCTTCGGCGTAGATGGCCCCCGCCAGAA
>Ga0066463_1000045_pt1 | contig 19683 bp, 13 predicted proteins | sample LakWasMe93_HOW11_2_FD_59574 | JGI IMG/M metagenome (GOLD analysis project Ga0066463, IMG submission 59574) | Freshwater sediment methanotrophic microbial communities from Lake Washington under simulated oxygen tension - Sediment Metagenome 93_HOW11 | ecosystem: Environmental > Aquatic >...
CCAAAACGGCGACTGGACGCCGCATGACCTGCGCCGCACGGGCGCGACCATGATGCAGGCCTTGGGGGTCAGCCTAGACGTCATCGACCGCTGCCAAAACCATGTACTGGCCGGTTCGCGGGTGAGACGACACTACCTGCATCACGACTATGCCGAAGAGAAGAAACGTGCCTGGAATCTGTTGGGCGATCGTCTCAGTGAAGTCTTGTCCGCAACCTACGAGCACACACCGACCGAGTCGATGTTGTCGTTTCCTGCATATACCGCGAATAGTTATTTACCGCCGTCTTAAGTTGGCGTCTTTAGTGTTGCGTCGTCATCAGCGATTGACGACCCCGTGAGAAGTGGAACCGTTGTCCAACTCACTGTGCCAGTGCAGAGCGTGCCATCGGCAGCCCGGCCCCACCGAAAATATTCTCTAGCCGGTACAGCGCCAAAAGGTCGGCGAACTTCGTCGCCGTTACGTGAAGCAACAATCCTCCGGTCGGGCTGTTTTTGTCGATGTTCTGCGCAGGGAACTAGTGTTTGTATCAGTGTTTCGCGGCACGCCCAGTCCCTCCTGCCACAGCCCAGGCATCAAGTACGTGACCGCTCCCTCCGGTACGGGCGTTACCTGCGAAACCGGCAGACGGGCGCGCGAACTGTCCTTGTCAGCTACATCCGGCATTTACGTACGATCAAGCGGCTGGATTCACGCTCTGATTGTTCACGCCGACGCTGAATTGCCCCACGTGCCGAGGCAAGACTGCCCCATCTCCAAACCTTCAAAAATCCAGCACAGACAAGGATTCGCGAGGAGTCAGACTGGGTCAGTGAAATCTCAGCAACTGGGGCGATTCGGCGTAGGCGCCAACAATCTATGTCGAGGATGTGATGGAGGGTAAAGAAACCATCTACCAATTGATAAAGCCGGAAACTCAAGCCACCATAACTGCACCTGGTTCAGCATTACTGTACTTAAATACGTCGTCAAAGAACGCTAATCCAGCATGAGTCAGTACCAGATTGCCTTTTGCATTCCTGTAGGCGATCCCACGCTGCTCGAGATTTTTCCTAACTGCAGATGCAAGAGCCTCCCCTTTCATGTTGCTGGCAGACATGACATCTTGTTTGTCTTCTCCCTTCCCGATCTCCTCCATGATCCCATCAGACACACCAGCTTCCCCGTCGCGCAGAATATCAAGCTGGTACCCCTGTTCATGCAGTCCGCGAGCAAGGATGAGCAGCAGAACCTGTATTTTCCTGACCACCTCGCTGTACTCCTCATCGCGCTCGACTGAACGGATGTAGATAAAGCCATTCCGCATCACCAACTCAAACCCGATGTTCAAGTACAAGGGCTTGTAGCTCTGATCGTAGTTATTGAGCATCTCTTCGAAGAGCGGGTTGGGTTTTATTTCACCATGCTCGTAGGTGTCTTTGTTGATCACCTTCCCCGACATCAACTCTTTGTAGATGGCTTGGCTAAGCTGTTGTCTCACTGCCCTGCTCCTCGATCCTCAATTTGTAATAGGTCAACTTCTGCCTGTCGTCCTCAATCACCCCTAACTGGAATCGAGGGGTTAGCACAATGTCCTCTCGGTGCTTTAGCCAAGACACGCCTTCCACTAGGTCAGCAATTTCGTAGTCGCTGATCTGCTGGGCCAGATGTGCGTGAAGCGACGCATGGGCGTCAGGCCCGACCTGAACAGGCCACTCATCTATCAGCCTTCCAATTAGTTTTCGGCGCACGTCTGAAGCACGCCTGGCTTTGAGCACGTCCTCTCCAACCGGCTCAACAGAAGTTGTTGTTACTCGGGTATTTTTGAGTGAATCCAGGCTACTCCGCAGATGCTCCTGAAGGTGAAGCCAATGATCTACGTTGTGCCATTCAATCTTGCTATCGGCTCTCTGCCTCTTCATGCCTTTGAAGGTAGAGAAACGCTCCAGTACCTCATGATCTTTAGGGATGAGGTTGCCCCTTAGTTTCCCGTCATGGAGCTCCCGACAGGCAACTAGTAGATCGTTGAAAACACTCTCAACCTGGTCGTACTCACGACGCTGACGTTCATTCTGATGCACGTAGCGCTGCAGAGACTTGCTGATGACTTCCACGTCGTAGCGATAGGAGCGAATGGATGCCACTGCATAGAGAACCTGCTGACCCAATTTTGGCAACTTGGCATCGCGGAACATCTCGGATATCCGCAGCAAGGCAGTGAGTGCCGGCAGGCCTTTCTTCAGAGGTTCCCTCTCGTTGAGGAACTGCAATGTGGGGAGAACATGCCTACCGTAGATTCGGGTGATCGCCTGCAAAGCACCGCGAGCCTGCTTCACCTCGTCAAGGTTCTCAAGGCTCATCACTTCGACGATCTCCGCCAGGCGAAGAGTCTGCCCCTGAAGACTGTCCACGTTCTCCTTGATCTTCCCTTGAGCGTAGCGGATGCGTTCCCGGAGTAGCTTGAGCTCATCCTCGAACGTGTCGTTCCCCTGCTCAATCACTGTCAAATCGCGAAGCTTTTCAAGACTATCATTGAAGCTGTCGCACAGCGCCTCAAGATCGGCGCTACTCAGCTGCCGAAGACGCGATCTATCAAAGTGGCGAAATAACTCGATCAAAAACGGGGCGAAGGCAATGACTCCTCGCTTGGTGTCATGGTGCAATATCAGGCTTGCTCGGACGAGGTTACGCACGTCGAAGGCCGCTTCAATTTTTTGCCGATCGGACTTACTGTCTCCCAGCGAATCAAGCAGCTTCATCACTTTGGACTCGTACAGGCGAGTTGACACTTCTTCGCCAGCCGAGCCTTCATCCATGATGTCGATAAGATCAAGAAAAATGTGCTTATGCTCGATCATGAGCATGACCGTTTTGTCTGCTGCAACGATCATCCGGCAGTGATCTCCGCAACAGCATCGGCGGGATCTTTCTTTGTTCTCAGCGACTCGCTTTCACCTGTGTAGATCACTCGACGTAAGTGGCTGTATGCCCTGTCGGTGGCGAGAAAATGCGAAAGGTCGATGTAGTTTTCGATTACTTTCGCGATAGTAGACGTCGGCTCCGGCGTTGCCCCGAACAGCACGAACCCTTCTGACTCAGCGATGCCACGCGCAGCCTTCAGATTCAAGTGGCTCAGATTCGACAGCTCATCCATTACCAATGGCAAACAGATCTGTGTATTCGCAACCAGCAGCCTACGCAGAAGAATCGATAGCAGGCGGCAGTTAATCATTGCCGTAGTACCGTTGGATTGATCCTCTTCGGTGTACTTGTCATGCCCACGCTTGCGGTACCGATATCCAACCCGATCAATCAGTAGGCTCATATCCAGGGTGGTCCCCCGACGGCCACCGTTAACAAAGAACTCGGTACAGAAAGCTCGTAACCGCTCATACAAGCGCTTCTCGTGGAGCCCGGTTGTCATGAGGTTTATGGAGTCAATATCGACCAACAGCTCTTCGAAATGGGGATTCAATACGCAGTAAATCTCGATCGCCTCGAGGTCAGACACACTGAACTCCGAGAGCTGGTCATCTACCTCTTTCTCGAACTCCTTGATCATCCTTCTGGCGTGTTTGATTTCGTCGATTTGAATAGAGGTATTCGAGTTATGCGCGGTGACCTTGGCCTGGTAGGTCTGCTGCTCACCTTCCAAGGTGCCAAACAACGCCGCGAAAGCTCTCCGACAGCTACGCATCCGACCCAAGTCATGGAAAGCATGGTAGCCAAAGTCTCTGCCCTCTTCGCCCAGCAAGTTACGTTTCAGCAGTTCATCCAAGGCCACTTGCAGAGCTTCTCTGCTCTTGGCTACCTCAGAAGCGAACTGGGAAATCTCCTTGATCTGGCTAGGGTGAAAGAAAGTATCGCGAGCTTTCAGCTTCATTTCGCGGATCGAAAGGAATCCTAAAGTGATCTCAGCTACGTTCCGGATCTGCTCAAGGTAATTGCGCAGATCTTCGTTTTCCTTCCTGACCCTGGCGAGCACTTCTTTTGCGCGCTCAACCTGTACCGCTAGGTCCTCCAGCTCGCCGGCGGCATCCGCCACACTCTCATGTAGCTTGGCCAACTCTACCGTATGTTCCCCCACCTCAAGTTCCAATGCTTTCTGCTGCTCGCGCATGTAGCCATGCCGACTGAGTAGTTGAACCTCTTCATCAGTTTCAGTCCGCTCGCGGGTCAGCTTCTTGGCTTTATCCTTGGCCTGCTCAGCAGTCAACTTGCTGTCATCGTTTAGACGCTGAATGAGGTCATCACAGTCCTTGATATCGTCATCCAGTTTGATCAGGTCTTGCTCGTGCTGCTTCCTTGCTCTGGTCGGGTCGAAAGACATGAAACCAAATGAGGTCTCCTGGCTCAGGAAGCTGATGAAAGAATCTCGCTCCTGGAATAGGCAGCCAAACTCTTTGATGGCTTGCTTCTGGTCAGAGTTGAGTCGAGGAGTCAGCTTGGTGAACAGCGTCGAGTTCAAGCTACTCAGCACCGACGCACTGTGACGATCGACCTGCTCGAGAACAGTTTCCACATGTTCATCAAGAATTTTTCGGAGTTGGTCGCGCTGATGGGAAAGACTGTTCTTATTCCTGATCGCCTGGGCTAGTTGCTCAGCGCTCTGAACCTTGTTTGTCAGGGTCTCGATCTCTGCGGTCAACTCTGCGGAGAGATCGGATAAGAGCTCGCGGACCTCATGCTCTGTTGTGCCAGGGTAACGCCGAAGAATCTCGCTGACCTTGAATAGCTGCTTTTGGACACCGTCCAAATCCTTATGCCGGAGACTCAGTGCTCCAGCCAGCTTCAGATACTCAGCCTTGACCAGACCGTGGTGCTGTCTCTTAGCTGAGTGAGCCACATCAAGAGCCTGATATCTCTCGGATGCTGCCTTAACATCATCAAGAATGCTGGACTGCCTTTCAGCCAAGGCATGCTCAACATCGACGATACTCTGAACGATCAGTTCGGATTTCGTCTCAAACAGTTGGAACTGGCTATCAAAGCCCTCCCAAGACCTCCGCGCGCTTTCTATGTCCGCCAGGCGATCGCCTTCTTTTTTCAGGTTCTCATAGTCATCGAGGATCTCGCTCAGGCTGACACTCAGCTCTGCATTCTTCCGGTCCTTATCCCCTTCGATGATCGTGGCGATAGTATCCGGCAGAGTGCGGTTGTCCTTCGCCCCGATGTCGAAGGCCAGGTGGATTAGCATCTTCCACGCGTCGATCTCGCGTGCGGTACCGCCATTCCTAAGAGGCAGCAAGCAGAATCGGCCCTCTTCACGATTAAGAGCCTGTTGACCGAAGAGCCGCTGGCGAATGACAGCACCGTCGTTCATTGCCTCCCCGCCCCGAGCTCGGAGATCCGAAAGCACACCAGAAAGTGAGATGCCTTCTATCGGAGCCCCCATGCCTCCATTGATGGGCGACTCAAGGTCCCAAAACATGTGCTGGATATCGGCATACATGCAAGGTACTGCCATACGGCCGTATGAGAATGGTCGATTCCCGCGGTGCAGGACCAGGCAGAACGGGCCGTGCATGTTCTCCGCTTCGAGGATGATGAAGGAGTGGTTTTCCGGGAAGTAGTAGCTGTAGCTAGCATCAGTCGAGTAGTACGTCCCGGCCGGCCCCTTGAAGGCGAATTTCTTATTGCAGCTCTTGAAGTTCTCGTGTGGCAGCAAAAAAAGCTTCAATGCATTCAGCATCGAGGTCTTTCCGAGGTTGTTCTGGCCACACAAAGCGGTGTGCTTGTCCACGCGGATTACGGTGTAGGCATAGGCAGCACTGTTAACAAAAATCAGCCTGTGGAATTTGTATACGTCCTGGAACGCGTAGGAGTCGCTCAACATCATCAGTCCCTTGTCGTTGTCGACATCAAATAGGTTTCCTGCTCTAGCGCTTTTTGGCTGTCTCGCATAAGTCCGATCAGTTCATTGGTTTCCTTGGATAGACCAACAAACTCAAGGAGATCCTGTCTCGTTTGCTCATTTAGTGAGTATTTGGAAGCGCTTAACCGGTCGGCGATATCATCAGGGTACACAAACACTACCCGGTGCCCGTCTGGCAACCCTCTGAGAAGAGTTCGATACATTGTCAGCCCACCTAAGTCGACATCAAAAAGGCAGTACAGCCTCTGGTATTGGCTGAGAAATGGCATGTTCAGTCTGTTGGTGATCTGATTACCGGCGCTGAAAATGACGTCGAAACTTTCACTTTGCTCAGCTACGCCACAGTCGGCCAGGATGTCGACGGTCTGTTTGAGAGCTAGGAAGTTCTCGAGATTTTCCACCAGCAACGCCGCTGGTCGGAGAGTGTTAGGTGCTTCCCATCCATGCTTGCTCAGAAGAACCACGCTTGGATGAGGATGGACCACGCTTCGTGTTATCAAAAGCGAGCCGCTTACTGCTGCTGCGTGGCTACTTCCGTCGAAAGCAGCACCAATACGGCCCGTAACTTCTGATGGAGCGTGTTCACGAATCAGCTCCGCAAAGCGATCCTCACGCAAGACAGCCACCTGATAGCTGCTCTTTCCAATTTTCGACGTTGAAAACGTATCGAACAGATAGCCAGCACCCTTGCCATGCTTCTTTAACTCCTTAGCAAAAGCCTCAAAATTGATCGGCTGACCAGCGCTGATTGAGTTCAGATAGGTGTAGATCCTCGACATTGCATCCCTTGTGCTCTGCGAAACAGGTGAAACCATAAGCTCTCTTGGCTATAGCATATATCGCTCGTCGCGGGTATCGAAATGGCGAGGACACATTGGCGATGTGTAGGCCGAGCAACTGAAGCGATGACTCGAAAATCATGAGCGTTATTTGTGAGAAATCACATCAGTTTCCAGCTTAACACTGGCAACGGTCCTCAGAGCAAGACGGACTAATGCAAACGTGGAGCTACTCATTTTTCAGGTCCAGGAGAAAATGGTAAATATGGACTGAACTGCGCGTATCAACCATCTTTACCTCTCTGAAAATTTTCAAATGCGGCTTATCTTCAGGCGCAACCCTCTCCAGCGGAACATAGTTTTTTCCTGAGAAACCTAGGTAGCGATGCTTCAAGACTTTTTCTTCGTACCAATTGCAAAGTTCATCAAACTTGGAAGCAACCGAGTACACCACCACGCACAACACGGAAGCACCGACAGTGTTATACCCCGCCAATTTGTCCAAATGCTCAGCGACTGTGCTCGAGTTCTTCCTCCCCAGACGAAACGCTTCAAGAATCGAAAGCGTGCTATGGCGACCTGACAGAACAGCATCCACCTCGCCTACTCCGCCCCGAGATCCCGAAGCGCCCATTCGAGACTGATCCGTCACACTCCATTCATAACGGTTAACCCTGCTATGCCAGATCTCGACCAACCAATCGTTTATCATGTTTTCTTCATCGAGCGGCATGACCTGCTTTCCGCCATTTTTACGGCGCCTCAGATTGCTCTTTCTCTTGAGTAAACTCTCGCAAACCTTCCTGACATCGCAAAGGACGGTCTCTGCAATCTCGTCGGTATCGTATTCGTTGGGCCCATGCGGTAGAAGTGCCAGTTTCCTGCTGACTGCATCGTCGACAACAGTCGACAGTTCATCATTTTTCAGCCAACTACCCAACAGATCTCGCTCGGTTTTCATGCTCGATTCATCGAGCAGCCCAGGGACCTCGCCATGAATGTTCTTAAAAAAGTCGAGGTATTGTCCAACAGGCAGTGCTCCTCCGCATCGTTGCAGATAGTCGCGATGCACCTTGGCAACTTCGGGTGATGCTCGTTGAAAATCAGAAAGCTGGTTCCAGTAGTACTGATAGCCCGAAGAATCCTCAGCCTCGGACAGAACGCCGAGCACAATCGCAAGATCGGCAGCCGACAGCTCGGGAAATTTCAACGCTTTGTAATCAGCGTACCAATCCTGATATAGCCTCTGGAATTCTGATTTTCGACCACCTCCACCGGCCTTGATCTTACCTAGGCTGGCCTTGAGTTTCCCAATCAGGTATTCGAGCTGTCGGCGCTCTCTATAAAGCCTCGTAAAGTCGCTCACCGCCTTGTCAGGGTCCATATCAATCAACACGTGAGCGATGAGATAACGTTTGAAGTACTCGAACTCGTTTTTCCTGACGCGAAATGCATCCTTCTCGGTGTCAGCATGCACATCAACGTCAATCTTGCACTTCACAAGAACGTTGATCTTGTCCTGACCGACGAGATCATCAGTGTCGAAAATTTCTTTCAACCGGAACAAATCCGACAATGTCTTGAAGCTCTCCCTGTGCTGTGCGCGCGCGTTCTCAAGCCCATAATCCGCCAGGTACTTAGCGATTTTTGGAAGGCCACTGTTGGCCGCGAGGATTGACATGGCACGAATCTCGGGCGTCCAGAACAACTCATCATCCCTTACATGCCAGGTAGTTAGTATGCCGTGGACCTGCGTTCTTCTCTGCTCCGACACCGTTTCGCAATACAGCCTGAGCAGACAACCCAATGTACAGGGCTCTTCCTTCAGGATATGGAGGAGATGGCTGAATTTCTCGTCATCGAAGTCATTCGCGGCACGGGCAACCGCCAACCAAAGCCTGACGGGGGTGTATTCCGACTGTTCGTTCAAGACGGAGAACATCCCCGAAAGGCATTGGGGGTCAAAGCCAAAACGTTCCACTAGAAGCAGCAGTGCTTCCGTGGCCTGATCCCGAATGCCCTTCTCGTTACCCCGGGTTAGAATCTGCAGCAGCACGCGAGTATGCATCCGGGCAGCACTGACCAGTTTTCGACGATCAGAAGAATCTTCTACAGCCATAACCGGCTCGTAGGTCTCCATCACGTGAATGAATCGACTGAACAATCCAGCAGAACTGGTTTTACTCAACAACCACCAACCCAGCTCATCAAATACCAAAGGTTCGTCACCCCCCGAACCATTCTCCCCCGTCTTTTCCTCAAGTACCTTTAGGTAGTCGTGGATCAAGTAGTTGCCCGCCGCCTGAATCCTTTGCCGCACACTCTTGTCGTGAACAATACTTGCGGGCCCCATTCCCTCCAGGCACCAAGATAAAAATACCCACTCGCCTAAAGGCACCTCGCCTGGACGATAGTTGCGAGTACGTCCACGTTTCATCACGATGGATGCGGTGGATGAGGCTCTGTCCCCCAGGAGGAAACCTCCGTTGCCATCGCTGTAAGGAATTTCCTCCAGCACCGCTTTCAGCTTTTCAACGAATGAGCCTGAGAAAGTATGGCGGCTGGGAGAACGAACGAATTCTTGTTCCACCAACCACGCGACCAAATCATGAATGTTGCAAATAGCCTCTGGTGCGTCTTCATTCACCCCAGATGAATGAACGATTGAATAGATATGTAGCGCCTGTTCAACCAGCACACCCTTCCAGATGTGTGAAAAGTCGACAGCATCGGATAGATTCAGAAGGATACGCGATGCTTCCTTGTAGATCTTAATAAACCCTAGATGGCTTGTGCCGAGCTCGGACAGCAGGAAACAGAAATACTTGGTGAGGTTCACCTCAACCAGCAGGTATCTCGCCATTCGGGGCGACTGATAGATCAGTGATACAAGCTGCTGAGTGCGTAGAAAAGACGAATGTGAGCTATGCGATAACCGTTCGTTTTTCACTATGGCCAGAACCATATGGAAGAGATAGCCATAGTCCGAGTATCTGCCTCTTTGCGCATCCACCCACCAATCCATCATATCCAGCGCATCGACCGGCGCTCGACGTGCCAAATCGTCCAGGATCCAGTTCAATTGCCTGATATCAAGCTCGCTGCAGTACGCCCGAACGACATTCCCCTTCGTTTCTGGAACAACATCATCTTTCGGTGTTGCTGTGAACGACATTGGAGGCCCAGCGTCATAGGCAAGGATGTCGAGCCTGTTGCTTGCCAGTGCGACATCGATAGCGCAGTCTTGCCAGGTGTCCCGAAGTGAATCATCCGCCAAAATAAATTCCAGCATGATGTCAAGAAAGTCGTCCTGTTCTTGGCAACCGCGAGGAAAGATGTCAAAAATAAAGTAGTGCCCAGATGAAATGGCCATCTTGACCATCCAGTTTAAGAACACTCTCTGGGAACTCCGTGACCGGTCTCGCATCATTTTCCAGAGCGCTCTGCCAACACCGACAATATCGTCCATCGTTACCGAGACACTTACACCGTCCCCCATCGGCTCCAGATGGTCAGCTAGCATAAGCAGGTGCGATGTATCCACCTTACTCCGCAAGATCCTTACATACGGCTGAACGAGACCATCTCCCCGGCGGATTCGATCCAGAAACGCTAGCGCTTCGAGTTGACTCTTGAGTTTTTCAGGCATGTCCTCTTCAGGGCTGACCAGGCGGACCATCTCCAGTAACCCCGCAGAGAACGTAATGACTCGCAGTTTCAGCAGCTCATCAAGCGAGACGCTTATGGACAGCGATTCATGTCCGCCATCGTGCGTCGGCCACGGCAGTTTGCTCTCCAACAATCTACGCACTACTTCTTTGGTGAGCGCCAAAGGATAGATGTCGGCACAAAACAATAAATTGGCTAGTATCTGATGATACGAAGCGGCCTTGGAGGGATTATCAGGAGGCAGGGGTTGATTATAAAATCGTAGTTTTTTCTCTAGATCCCCAACAAGCTCGTGGACACTCATTAATGCTACTCAGGTCAATAATCTGGAACCGCACACGTCGATAGGTGAGCGCGCATCAGGCAGTGATGCAATTAAATCCGTTCATTTAGAGCTTAAACGGAGGGTGAGGCAGCAAGTATCTTTCAACGTATATCGAATAGATGCAAGAAAAGACGGAGGGTCAAAGACTAGGGTAAAAACGGCAACACAACGCCGAACGGCAGCCTAAAAGCCTATGAGCGGCATGAAAAAAAATTGCCCCAAGGCTCTAACCACTAGTTGTGAACTGTCCAATTGCTAGGCCATGGGAGGCAATGTATCGGTTTTTCATTCAGAAATCAGCCGCTCTGGCATGACCTAGGACGCGCTTTGCTCCATCCTCGCCCTTGGTGTCACTAGCTTCCCCATCTGCTCAAGCTCATCGTTGTGAGTGACTGTCGCTGCTCAACGCCTCTGAATAAGGTCTTTGGTGTAACTGTGCTATGCGCTGATCTAGCGCTCGCAATTTGATCGCATTGGAATCAGAGCTCTTGGAAGATATCTCGCGAAGCGCTATGTTAGTGGCGTTTTGATAATCGATCCTCCGCTGTGGGGCTGGGCGATACAGGGAGTTTGAATGAGCATCAAGGTACGCGTCCTGCAAGCCAACCATGGTGACTGCATCCTCGTCACGCATGAAGGTCCTGATGGTGTGTTTAACCTGCTGATCGATGGTGGAAATTCGGCCACTTTCAAGCGGGGAGCACCAGCGAGGCACAAGGGAGCCCTTTGCGTCGTTCTTGACGAATTGAAAACGAAGGGCCAATGCATTGATTTGGCTATCCTGACCCATATTGACGACGATCACATTGGCGGATTCTTGAGAGCATTCAAGGCGCCGGGTTATCTGAGCGAGATGGTCAAATCCATATGGTTCAATTCCTCAAAGCTGATCACTGACTACTTCAACACACTAGATATCCCCGAGAACAATGTTCGCCTAGGCATGAACTCGCCTGATACCAGTGTGCAACAAGGCAAGTCGCTTGAGGCCGTGTTGAAGGAAGTTGGTTGCAAGCGTGCACCATTGATTCGGGCTGGTCAGACGATCAAAAGCGGCCCTTTCACTTTCGATGTGCTTTCTCCTGATGAGGCTGCCCTTAAGAGACTTCTGTGCATCTGGCCGGAGGAAAAGAACCCAGCTGAGACTTCCGTTGCGACCGACTACCAATTGAGTTTCGAAGAGATACTGGCAAAAGATTCATTTGAGTCGGACACGTCTATCTCCAATGGAAGTTCCATCGCATTCATTCTTAGAGCCGACGACGCTACTATGCTTTTTCTGGGCGACGCTCATGATGGAGTGGTGGTTTCGGAGTTACACGCTTTAGGCTACAGCCCCGAATCCAAACTACCCGTAGACCTAGTCAAGGTTTCACATCACGGGAGCCAGTACAATACAAGCCGAGTTTTTCTAGAGTTGATAGAGAGTACTCGATTCATCATCTCTACTAACGGTGCGATCCACGGACTCCCAAATAAGAGAGCGGTCGCCAGGATTCTAGCAGCAACCAATGCGACAATATATTTCAATTACGAAAAAATCATTAGAGAACTGCACCTGCCCGAAGAAAAAAATTCCTATCCTGGGCGTCTAGTGGGACTCAATCAAGAGTTTATTTTTTAATGACTACTGATGAGTCGATTATTTCGTATGCAGTTAAGGTTAATAGCGGTAGCGGAGTGCTAGTGAGCGCCCTGTCACCAGCTTTCAGTTATGTTCTGACAGCACACCACGTTATCGGTGATCCAATTGTTGTAAATCGCAACGGTCAGGAATTAAACATTATTGGTGTTCCCTATCGTCACCCAGACTATGACTGCTCGATTATAAAAGTCGAGTATCAGTCTGATATTTCACAACATATATGGCGAGGAGAGCTAGACGCCGGATCTAGGATCTCGTACGTAGGCTATCCTAGGTCGAACGTTGGCTCGGATAGGCCGTACAAGATTTATACAGGTACATCTAACGATCAAGCTCATCAGCTTATTGTCTGCAATTTGGACAACAGCCCAAGCCAGGAATCCATCGAAGGTATGTCAGGCGGTGGTGTCTACTGCATCCGAGGAGGCCATCCATTTCTGTGGGGGATAGAAGCCCGGATGGATGACGAAGATGCCGACGCGCGTTACGGTCGAATTCGATGCCATTCCATGGAGTGTTTCGATCAGATTATAGAAGCCAATCAGCTAGTAAAGATGGCTCCTTTTTACATGCGATGCTTCTCTAATTTAAAGAGCGATATTTTTCACTTTAACGCTGCAAACCCGGGGAACGTTGAGAAGCTGAGGCTGAAACTTGGTCAACTGGCTGAGTGGTTAATAGAGCAGAATATGCCAGCGCCTCATGACTTGATGGTACGGTATAAACGAGAGTTGCTGCTAGGTGATAAAGAGCCTGATTCGACAGTATTGGATAGAGACCTCTGGGTCGCTTACCTGGAGTTCGCGGTAGTTTGTTCAATACTTGATGCTGTTGACGTGATCGATGAGGCTTATCTAGAATCGCTGGATCGTAGGCGCCGCTTCATGTACTCCTGTAGCGATGACAATTGGTTGTGGAAACTATCAGATCTAATTAAGTCCGCCAGAGACATGCTGGATGCCAACGGTGCTATTCTCGTAAATAGTCCACAGGAAAACGCCGCGGATTTGCCTGGTGCCGAAGATATCCAGGACGTACTCGATGATATTGCTTCTTCACCGAATTTCAGAGCGATGACTCGAATCGACAGCGCCCACGGCGACATTGTAAAAACTTATTCTTTCGCGCATCTGAAAGGTTTGCGTAATAAACTCGTGCTGGACAAGCACCGAGAATATGGAAGGTCTTCGTCCGGCCAACAGCTGGCGATATTCAAGGAGTATTATGATCGCGCTATCAAAGAAGGATCATGATCTCGATTTTTTAACCTCTGAATTTGAGGGTTTGAGATTCGAGCTGTTTTCCGCTGATGAACTGAGCTTCATAAATTGCATAGTCTGCTGGTTTGACTCCCCTCAGGAATTGGTTGCGAAGTGGAAGGCGCTCCAGAGCATCATTTCTGTTAGGTTCAAGCCTGAAGCCCGTTTCTCTAAGTGGAACATATATCTGGTAATGCTGTGCCCAGATTCGGTAGATATTCGAGACAAATATGTCATTGAGAATGATCGTTACGCTGCGAGGAAAATAGTCCTAGATGGGCTAGGAAAACAGCTAACCACTGAGGAAGTCGAGACCAAAGTCAATATAGAGTTGCTTGGCGCAGATCTCGAATTGCGGAAAACCACCCCATCTCCAATTTCAAACATCAAACTTGCCATCGCGCCGCTGATCAAAAATGCGCCTATTGACTCGACAAGCAAGTCGAAAGATAAAAGAGGCGAGATCGTGAGTAAACTAGTCGAGTACTATAGGCAAAATGAAAATAAAGAAAGTTGAGATCGAAGGCTTTCGTGCCTATAAATTCAGAAAGGATGGAATTTTCGACTTTACCCTCGATGACGACACTCCCTCAAATTTTGTCGCGCTGTATGCTCCCAATGGATTTGGGAAAAGCTCGTTTTACGATGCAGTGGAATGGGCATTTACAGCAAACTTGGAAAGATACACAGCAGAGCATAATAAGAAAAATAATCATAGTGCCGCCCGGGGGACCAAGCAAGATCAAGTTCCGTTGAAAATCCTCCGCAATAAGGATGTGCCGGATCATATTATCACTCGGGTGGAAGTAATCACCACGCGTGGGGATTTTCCAAGGTCGCTTCCGAAATTGAGATCCAACTCCATGGATCTGAATCTGGGACCAACCAAGAATAAAAATGGAAAAGAAGGGAAGGGTTTTGAGAAAATCATTCTATCGCAAGATGCTATTGATCGTTTTCTGAGAGAGGCAAAGCCGCAAGAGCGATATCAGCTCTTTATGCAGCATTTCGGTGGCGAGGCCGAGGCGCTGCGCACTGAGATCACGGCGATTCTCACCGAAAACAAGATGACCTTGGACAGTCTTCGAAAGCAGAAATCGGATGTCAAAAAACGCCTTAAAGCTCCAGTCGACCCAACGATCTTTGAGAAATTCAATTCTTTAGCGGAAAGTTTGAACAATGAGGGTGAATCGATCTCGCTTGTCACTGAAGCTTTCGATTCAAGCGCGGAATACAAGCTCGTTAGCTCGATCATTGAACGCAAACACGCGTTGTCGTCCAGCTGTGCGGTAGAGCGACAAAAGGAAAGGTCATTATTAGAGCAAGCATCCCGCCTGGAAGAGTTTCAGCTCAATCTAGATGTAATTACTGAGCAAAGCTCCAGGTTTACCTTTCTGACCAAGGGCGCTACTGATTCTCAGCATTATCAGGCTCTTTCTGCCGCCTATGATAAAAACCAGAAAGATTGGCAACAATACACTGCGCAGTTGACAGAGCTGGACGCTATTGAAAAGTTCATCCCTGGCTTTCTCACCGACGAATCGGAGTCAAAAAAGGCGACCAGTGAGCGAGAAGCATTAATTAATGAGAAGGCCGATATTTCTTTAAGTTTAAATGCAGCCCAGTCTAGTGTTAAACAGTGCCAGGATGCTCTGACTGCGACTGATCAGCGTGCATTAGCCCTGCGATCAATGATAGCTGGTAGTTCAGCGATTTATTCAGAAATTTCAATGCATAAGGATGGTTTGCTGGGGCTGAAATCTCAACTCCAGAAAAAACATGATTCCATTAAGATAGACAAAGGAGAGCGGGATCGTATTACATTAAATCTGAATAAGTTGTCGGCGCTTCCCGTCACTTCAGAATCGTTAAGAGGGCCGGACGGCATTCTTTTTGAGCTACCGCCCTCCCGCATTCAAGAAGTTTATTCTGCTCAGCAGGAACTGGAGTTACTGCAGAAGCACGACTTTGCAATCAGAACCACTCAGTTGGCGCTTACACGGCAGAAACAAGCAATAGAACTGTTGGTTTCGCATGGTCTGACTTACCTCGCTAGCTGGCCTAGCGATAACTGTCCTTTATGCCGAGCAAATCACCCCTCTTCAGACGCCCTCACATCGGCGATCAGGAATAATGATCTCCTGACTGAAGCGGAAAGGCAGAATGCGATTCAGTTAGAGCAGATCGCAGCGCGTATAATCTCACTTAAATATCTCGTTGATTCAGCTTTGACCGAAGCCAAGGATCGACTTGGCAAGAAAATTATTGGTATTAAAACTCAACTTAACCAGCTATCCTCACGAATCCATTCCGTTGAACAGGAATGCCATTCACTTGCCACAATAATCAGTACCACTGAACAAACCATTGCAGCACTGCAGCTCAGAGTTTGGAGCTTAGACTCCAATGAATTACACACGCGTATCGATGCGGAGTTAGCCAGTCTTTCTAATGCGAGCACTTTACAACGAGAGCAGCTTAGTCTGGCCAATAAACGTCTTATTGATGTGCAGTCTCAGATGGTTAAAATCAGTAATCGTATAGAAGCGCTGCACCTACTTGTGGCGGGTATCACCGCAAAGGAACAAAACAAGACAATTGTAGCGTTTGCAACGAAAGAGGCGGTACGGGACTTCGGTCACCTTCAGGGACATTGCTTCCAGAAACGGGCCAATCTCGAACGCTCTGCCCATGAGAGCTCGACTCAAATGGAGGCTTTGTCTGCGCAATGTCATGAGCTACACAAGACCATGCTCGATGACGGGAACTGGATTGATTTCCAGTTGCTAATCGCTCAGAAAGATGATGTATCCAGAATTATCAGCGATGCAACATTCGTTGTGGACTCTTTCTTAGGTAGCCTCAGCAGACTGTTAGGGGAAGATATTGAGCCCAACCCAACTTTCATCAAGTCCAAAATTGAAATGGCAATTCAAGCCGCGGCTAAACAATCCGCTTATTTAGCGACGAAGATCGACAGACTTGAGCTACTGACAGTCCAGTTAGCAGCATTTAAACCTTATCTGGAAAGCCTGGTATTGCGTGAAAGGCTTGCTGAGATTGATAAAAAAATCCTAGAACACCTGCTAGTCGATTCGAAACTGTCAGCTGATCGTGAACTGGTCTTCGCAGAACTTCGGGAACGTATCGGATCTTTCTTTTTTTCTGATCTTATCAACGCCATATACAGTAAAATTGATCCTCACCCCTCTTTCAAAGAAGTTGATTTTATTCCTGATTTCGATAGTGCTCAGCCAGGGCTCAATATCGTGATAAAGGATGATTTCGGTGGTGTGATCTCGCCAATACTGTATTTCAGTGCCGCACAACTTAATATTCTAAGCCTCAGCGTTTTTCTGGCCAACGCTCTGCACGCCAAAGACGACAAGGGCAATTCGCTTGACACCATTCTGATTGATGATCCTATTCAATCGATGGATTCAATTAACGTGCTCGCGGTAATCGATCTGCTTAGAAATATTTCGCTACGTTTCGACAAGCAAATTATAATCTCAACCCACGACGAAAACTTCTTTGATTTGCTTAAATTGAAAATTCCAACCGAAGTATTTGGCTCCAAGTTCCTGCAGCTCGAAAGCTTTGGTGTCGTCAGTCAGATGCAGAGCGCCCGTGATTTCGTTGCAGGATTGCCAAGATCCGCTATAACAGATGATGGCACTCACGACGAATAGCTCCGGCTTGATACCAGGGGGTTAGATAGCCCCTTTGGTTACAGGCAGCGGCGTTTTTCAATGACGAACACCTCGTTGAATGCCTACCCACCAAAAAACTGCATAAGCGATAATCTCGTGCTGTGGCCTAAAACTCGCAATGAACAACGTGAGAAACTGCATGTAAAAATTCGTGCACTTTACAATTATGGAGCTATTCAAAATAGTATGGGAAACGCCAATGCTTAAATTGGCGTTTCCGTTGGTGCCGTCGCCAAAGTTTTCCTCAAAGCGGGCATCCTCCTTTCGACTAAGGTGTTTTACGCAGTTGGCGACCGACAAAAACCCACCAATCTCTGCAGCGATTTATAGCCTTCCAAACTCGTCTAGCTCCGGTTCGAAAGACTTTATAAAGCCGACTCGACAGCTCTGACAGCATTGTCCGACCAAAACATTCTTTAGGTGATCAATAGTCCCATTCACCATAGGGGTCTTGCTCGTAACGCCAATCCCTTACGACGGCATCGCCGTTGATAACTAGTGGCTCGACCTCAAAGGTGACACAGCCGATTTTGTGACCCTCTAGTGTATCGGGAATGTACACAAGCCCAGACGGGAAAGGCCCATTGCCGATGATGGGGTCCTCCTCGGTTCTCTCCTGATAAGGAATGCTGGCGAGCACACGTGAAAACAGAGCAATGTTGATCCCATCCTGGTGTTGAACAGAGGCAAATATCACCCCATCAATAGGCGGATCAACCTGCGTAGAAAGGTACTCTGCAATCACTTGGGTCAGTAGATATTCCTGCTCTTGATCAGGCGTGACTGGCGAACTAATTTTGCTGTGCAAGGTGCGTAGAAACTGCCTTCGTTCCATATTCGTTCGATACGCCGGATCAAAACAACTCATAGGCTGAGAATCGAATATGTTCTCCAGCACACCAAAATCGAGTACCCGTGCATCCCGTAATAACTGAAACGCCCCCGTTAACACCATACCGCCCACCGAGGGGCGCAGCTCGGCGATGCACGTGTCGCGATCAAATGCGCCATAAAACACAGGTACACCAACAGGATTCATTCTTCCTGCACACGCCTTTTCCTTGGGCGGTGCCGAGAGTTCAGTTTCCGGGGACACAAGAATGCTTTTAGGATCCGATGACGGCGGGCAGTAGCGTCCTCGATACAGCTCCCAACCATCTTCTACTCCAAATAATCGCACCACCTCCTGGTTATTTTCGTCTTTGAGGTGATGAATACCTTTAAACAACCAATCGAGGAACGCTTTACCGTGATCATTAAAGAAACGACTGCGGTGCATCACACCACTTTTGAATTCTTGCCATTTTTCCTCGACGTCTGTCGGTCGGATGCTCCGCCGCATGTACAGCGCATTAGCCTCAAAACGTGGTTCAACGCCTCGCTTCAAGCAAACAGTGAGCAATTCGACAATGGCAGAAGTGACGGAGCCTTCACTATCGTCACACTCAAGAATTTCGGCGACGATGAGCGCCAAGGGGTGGCCTGCGCAAATGTATCGTCCCAGCCCCCCAGCACCGGAAGTTCTGATGACCGGATCAGTCCCGTAGAAATTGTAAAGAATCTCTGCAATATCATCCGCTAAAACCTCAATGACTATGCAGGGCCGCACATGCTCACAGACCGAACACTTAGCCATATCGCATTGATCACGAATACGCTGCCGAAGAAAGACATCCCCCACACAGCCATCGCATACAACTTCTACGCTGCCTCTCACATCATGCCCCTTGGAAGCGTCCATCCTAGAACCACTATTTCTGAGCCGGATGTACCGCCTGCAGATGGTTGGAAAAACCTGCCTCAGTCTCACAACGCCATGTCGCCCACAGCTTGCATCCCGTCTCGCCCCCCATGTCCAACTCAAACGCCAACCAGTTCCGAGCCGGCATCACATACCGATTAAAACCCGGGAACAACATCATCTCGACACAGTGCTGCACATCGATGGATTGGACCTTGCTGGCTGTATGGTTCAGCAACTGAAGAAAAAGCCGTTCGGCCACTCCAATCAACGAAGGATGCACCACGCCTGACGAAGTAAATTGCTGAATCTGCGCCCAGTTCGACGTCGGCGGAATATCCCGACGGTAGCAACTGCCCCACGCTGCGACATGCACGTCCCCGGAAGCAATGGATACCCGCAGCATTCTCTGCTCAGCAATACGGGTTAGCGATTCCAGGAGTCGCTTGCGTTCCCCCTCATGATCCCCGTGCGACCAATGATCCTTAAGGTCATCAGCATTGCTGTCGAGCACATGATCCTGCCCAAACGTATCGAGCAACCCTTCAGCCAGCGACAATTTGGGGTGCGCGACCGGAACCGAGGACATGAAGATCAAGTGCTGACATTTGCTTCCAGGATGAGCAGGCTTACCGTCACGGAGCGTGTTGAGCCAAGCCTGCATAGCAGTCCAGGTATCGGCCCCCAGTACCTGGGT
>Ga0066463_1000054_pt1 | contig 17826 bp, 17 predicted proteins | sample LakWasMe93_HOW11_2_FD_59574 | JGI IMG/M metagenome (GOLD analysis project Ga0066463, IMG submission 59574) | Freshwater sediment methanotrophic microbial communities from Lake Washington under simulated oxygen tension - Sediment Metagenome 93_HOW11 | ecosystem: Environmental > Aquatic >...
GGGCAGCTAGGTAGGCCGCCTAGTTCGAATCAAATCTCATGTGAATGTCCTCCCGCTTTGAGTGAAGGGCGCGATTCAATGAGTGCATCCACTTTATAAGTATCCATGAAAAAAATTGAAATTTATTCATGACCTTAGAAGCGGTCGATGATTGCCACCCCACGTTCCTGGAAACTATCCATCTTCGGTAATACGATCGTAGCTTCCTCTAGCGTTATGGTCCGACCGATGAGTTTTTCAGGCTTTAGCTTGCCCGCTTCGATCATAGCTAGCATATCTCCATATCTGTGCGGTTGCAGGCCATAGCTGCCGATGAGCTCGAGTTCTTTGAGTACGACGCGTCCCATGGGAATGGCCGGCAGAGCTTGGTCCCCTGCCATGAGGCCAATCTGAAGATGTTTGCCTCTCTTCGTCAGGCACTGGATCGAGTTTCTGCATGTCACGACGCTGCCTAATGCATCGATCGATACATGGGCGCCACCGCCGGTGAGATCAGCAATCGCGCTCGGCACATCGTCGGTAAACTTGGCATTGATTGTCCTGGCTGCGCCGAGCTCGCGGGCTAATTCCAGTTTGTCATCCGCAATGTCGATAGCGATGGTATTCGCACCAAGCGCCTCGGCAATCATGATCGCTGATAGGCCTAAACCGCCGCAGCCGTGCACGGCAACCCACTGGCCGGGTTCGATTCGTGCTTGGAAGGCGAGTGCGCGGAACGAAGTGGCGAATCGGCAGCCTAGCCCTGCGGCTGTTGTGAAGGCGACGACTTCCGGTAGCGCAACTAAATTGTGATCTGCCATATCAATAGCAACATACTGCGCAAACGAGCCCCAGTGCTTGAAGCCCGGCTGCAACTGGTAATCGCACATTTGCTCGTTACCCGATGCGCATTCTCCGCATGATCCACACACACCCATGAACGGCATAGTGACGTGATCGCCTACTTTCCACTTAGTTACACCTCGTCCAATGGCAGAGATGACGCCAGCAAACTCATGGCCAGGGACATGCGGCAGTACTATGTCGGTATCGTGTCCGACCCAGCCGTGCCAGTCGCTTCGACAGACGCCACTTGCCTTTACTTCGATGACTGCTCCGAATTCACATGGCTCTGGGTCCGGCACGGTCTGTACGGTAATTTTGCCCTGGAAGGACTCATAGACGGCTGCGCGCATTCTTCTTAATCCTGATGCATATGGATTAGTTTGGGTCCCTATCGGACGTGGCGTTAGTGATTGGTGGGGGGCTATTTGTATGATTGTGTAGAGCGCGCTAGAGTGCTTTTGCTCTTTGATAACGACGCACAGCATCACCGAAGGCCTCGAGCAGCTTCCGTGAGGAACTGTCGGTTTCTGCCCAATATTCGGGATGCCACTGGACGCCCAACGCAAAGCCGCGTGCGCTTTTGACAGAAACGGCTTCGATTGTGCCATCTTCAGCTCTAGCTTCGACGGTAAGGCTAGGAGCTAGAGATCTAATCGCCTGCCTATGCAACGAGTTGACCATGACTTTGCTGGCGCCTAGCACACCCGCTATGCAGCTCCCTTCCCTGATGGATATTGAATGGCGAATGGCGAACCGGTCGTCGCGAGAACCTTCAGGCGGTCGATGATCAAAAATACCCCATTTTTCGTGGATGTCCCGGTCGAGCGTTCCGCCCAGGGCTACATTCAGCTCCTGTATCCCCCTACAGATCGCAAGCAATGGCATCCCTCGTTCGATGGCACTGCGGATTAGAGGAATACTGGTTGCGTCGCGTGCTTGATCAAATGGTCCGTCGCTCTCTTCTGCAATCTCACCATAAAGCGATGGATGAACATTTGTTGCGGAGCCGCTTACGATGAGTCCGTCGACGTGGTTAAGGAGGGCATCGACGTCATTGCCTTCGAGGAGTGCAGGGACGACGAGTGTCATGACATTGGCGACCCTGTTCACCGCGTTAACGTACTGAGTTTGAACGCAGTGCCAAGATGTATTCTCCAGCTCACGAAGACATGCAGGTATCGCAACAACTGGCCTTGGCATTGGTGGGGGCAGCTCCTATTCATCTATTGCATTTTGCACCGCGTTGCTTGATCAGACCTTAAGGTGCAGTGGGGTGAGCCGGGTATCGTTTTTTTTAAAAAATATCACATTGTTTCCTTTTTGACAAAATCGTTTCTTATTTGGAATCGTTCATATGCCAAAGGTCATATGAGATAAGCATTGAATGGGATCGTGTGCACTGGCTTTGCTCCGGCATCCCATCTGAGCTCACCCGCAGGAAAACCTGCGACACTCGCGAAGAAGCAGGCCGAAGGAATAAGGGTAAGCAGTTCACGGTATTGCTGTACCACATCACACCGCAGTTACTGGCGCAGAGCTTCTAAGCTCTACGCCGGTGTGCAGCAGTGGGCGTGGAGGGCATATCGTGGCGAGAGTATGAGGAGGGTCTTCTCCAGCGGGCGGGGATGCAGCGATCATGATGCACTGGATGCAATTAACGGTCGCGCTCAAGGGTCAGAAGGTGAACTGGATATTGGATGCGGATATCACGTCGTTCTTTGATGAGATCGACCATGAATGGACGCTGATGTTTCTGGGGTGCTGGATTGCAGACCGGCGCCTGCTCGGGCTTATCTGCAAATAGCTTCAGGCGGGTATTATGGAGGACGGCCGTGTGGTGGCTGCGACCAAGGGGACTCCACAAGGCGCAGTGATATCGCCGTTGCTGGCAAATATCTATCTTCACTACGTGCTGGATCTATGGGCAAGGCGGTGGCCCCAGAGGCATGCTCGTGGCGACTTAATTGTTTTGCGCTACGCGGATGACGGCGTGGTGAGTTTCAGGACACAATGGCAAGCTCAGCAGTTTATGGTGCAGTTGCAGGAACGCTTGGCCAAGTTCGGTTGATCACTCAACGCTTCGAAGACACGGTTGATTAAGTTTGGTCGTTTTGCTGCGAGAAATCGTAGGAAGCGAGACACAGATAAACCGGAGACATTTGAGTTCCTGGGCGTCAAATACTGCGCCTGAAGGTCAAGAGGCGAATGCGTGCGACGCTGCTGGCTATCCGTGATGAGTTGAAGCGCGGGCGTTATGAACCCATCCAGGTTCAAGGGCAATGGCTCGCTCGGGCACAGCGTGGTTACTTCAATTACCACGCTGTGCCGGGAAGCCAGATACGTCTTGTTGGTTTTCGGTTTTCGGTTTTCGGTTGGCGGTATGCCGTCTATGGCGGCAATCGCTCAAGCGTCGCAGCCAGCGTAATCGGCTTCAAGTTACGCTACGGGCGCCTTGTAGACCTCTACATACCTAGCCCCAGAAATGCACATCCTTACCCTGAAGATCGCTTCGCGTTATATACCCGAGGCAGGAGCCGTATGCGGTAGCTAAGTACCTGCGGATTTGTGCGGGGGAACAGGTAACTGCCATTCCTACTGCGACCAACCATCAGGCAAAACCTTCCGCCAAGAAAGGACTAAATAAATTTGGGAACGGCTGTTTTTAATTTCGACGCAGGAGCGTATGAGGAGCAACACCAAATGCCTTGCGAAAAGCATGACTGTAATGTGAAAAGTCGGAAAATCCGAACTCCAGTGCGGCTTCAGAAATGCTACGTACCTTGCCGCACTCAATGGCCTTGCGGCTCGCGTCCAGACGCACTTTCCAGATTTCCGCGGCCGGAGTTTTCTGATACCGGGCGAAAGCGCGCGTGACAGTCCTCGTCGACACGTGATGCACTTGAGCTATGCGCTCTATCGACAGCTCCGGATCGGTCAGATTTTTCTGGATGTAATTCATAATCCGCGCGTAAAGACTTAGTTCTTCGTGGGTGATCTTCAAGTCTTGGAGTTCAAGGCTAATCACCAGAAGGTCGAGTAATGTACTGGAATATCGGCTGGAGACTTCTTCAGCTTGAAAGCTTGAAGGGGAACTCGCTGCATGACGCAACATTTCGCGTAACGGGATCACACCTGGACGGCGATCATCCAGCACCATCGCGGTGCAATCCATGATGTTTCGCAGCCTCTCGCTGAGTAAATGCCGGGGAATACGAACTATGTGATTTTCAGTGCCACCAAAGCTGAATCGAAACGTCTCGGATGAGTCATAAAGAAACAGATTTCCCGCCGCCAGCTTAGCCCTTCGTCCTCTTTGTTCCAGCTCTCCATGGCCGAGCCGGGTGAGACCCAGCCACAAATCTTCGTCTGGTCCGCTGCGTAGGTGCTGGGGGGACCGCTCCCAGGAGTGCAGCGGTGAGGACATTGTACAAATGTCCAGCGCTCCAAGGTTGTGCACCTCCATCATCCCGTCGAAATCGCTCTGCGCCAACGATTTGCCGTCGGCCAGGAGACAATGGCGACATACCACTTCTTTCCAATAATCAAAGCGGCGGTGTGCAGCAACATCGAGGGTTGAGTATTGGCTAATGCGAGTCATGAGATTCACCTGGGGGCACTAAAAGGAAAGCGGTGGGGCGGTGACGTAAGTTTCTGCCTCAGTAGGTTTTAAGAGCAATTAGCAGGCCACTTCACCTTTTCCTCTCATCGCCGTGACGACGTTTTTGAAGCTGTCCTTTCCAGCCAAATAGTTGTCTGTGCGAGACAAGCGCATCGAATCACCTAAGCATAACTTTTACCTCACTCAGCGTCCTTCCAGCCATGACTGATGAGGCGTTCATGCAGGCCCAGGAGCTGCGCGACTGTCCTGTTCATCCTGACTTTTGCAAGGGCGATACCTGGCGACTGAAGAGTCTGCCACCTATCTCATAGAGCTAGGGACTTTGGTGCTACGGCGTCGATCTAGTCGTGCCAAACGCAAACACCTGCGTCCGCTGGAATGTTGAGCAGTAAACCGTACGCTTTAAACATAAAAATAAGGAGCGCCGATGGAATACACAATCGATAACCAGCTCAAGTGTCTTTTCCTTAGAAAGCTTGAGCGCTGGGCTGGACCCCATCTAACCCACCTGCGAGTTTTTGTGACCTTCTTCCAGGTCGCCACCATCCTGTCGAAGGCTACGCCTGTGCCACGGAGTCTCGGTGACCGACGCCAATAATCAAGTGTTCGAATCATCAGATGTCGCCCCGAAACCGACATGTTAGGTGACGCGGTGTCTTCGACAACCTGATACCTGGAGAACCTAGGGGCGGTCCTGATTCGGATTGCGCCCCGACGTTTAACTAACCCCAACTATTTTTTGCTCCCTCATCTCTAGCGCATGGGGTAGGGGGGCTTTTTCCGAGAGAACCGACTATGAAATTGAGCCACTGTTTAATCGTGCTGGGCATGCTGCCCTTTTTCAAAAGCCAGGCCATTGAACTAGCTCCAGGCGACTTCGAGCCTCTGCCAGCAGGTGCAAACGCCTTGTTGCTCTATTACCAGCATGCCGATCGCTCCGAACTGTACCAGAACGGCCATGAGGTCTCCGACAACTCGAAGCTCGGCACAGATATCGGCATCCTGCGTTATGTACACTCTATTGGTCTTACGGAAAACCTGACGGTGTCGCCTCAGGTATTGCTGCCTTTCGGTCAGATCAACGCCTCTGGAGACATCGGTGCCCTTGGCGATACCAAGGGCGTCGGCGATCTGATCGTCACCGCGCCACTGAAGTGGGTACTGCCTACCGCAAATAAAGATGTATTCGGCCTAGCGCCGTATCTGTCCTTCCCTACTGGCAGTTACGACAAAAATGATGCCCTGAATTTAGGTGAAAACCGCTGGCGCGCCACGTTACAGGCCGCCTACATCCACCACTTTTCCGAGAAGTGGGCGCTGGATACGGTAGCCGACGCTTCATGGGTGTCAGCCAACAACGAATTCGGCCCTTCGGGGGCTAAGCTTGAAGAGGGCACCCGCTATGAGTACCAGACTTCTCTTCGCTACAACTGGACGCCGAGCACTACTTTGGCCATCGGTGGGGGCTATGTTACTGGCGCCGCCACAAAAGTAGACGGGATCGATCAGCATGACGGCCTATCCACCTCCTATGGTCGCCTCACAGTTACCCACTTTATCGAGCCCACGCTTCAGATTCAGGCCCAGGTTGGTAAGGATATTGAGGTCGAGCAAGGTTTTAAGGAGGGTGCACGCCTCAATCTGCGTCTGTTGAAGTTGTTTTGAACCTAACACACACAGAAAGATGTCCTTTTCAGCCTAACGCTTGTCTCGCTCAGCCAAGCAAGCGCATAGATGAATACCTAGTTTAAACCAATCAAGACTTGGATCAATGTCGCTTCAGGTGCTTAGCCTAAAGCCGTTTTTGAGCCGGCATCGCGTACTCGCGTACCGGCTGTGGCATGTTTCGATTGGCTCAGGCCCTGATTCTGTTTCAACCGCCAGCTTCCCGGAGACAAATAACAAAGCCGGGGCGCTCTCCATAACTTTTTTACCGTGTTGACCTATAAGGAGATACATCATGAGCGCAACTGAAAACAAAGCATCAACTTCGACGCCCGGTGAGCGCGCAAGGGCATTATTCCAGGTTCTCAAGAACAAGGATCTGATTCCCGACGGCTATATCGAGCAGCTTACCCAATTGATGGAACACGGATGGAGCCCGGATAACGGCGCACGTGTAGTCGCCAAGGCCTGGGTAGACCCGCAATACCGAGAATTGCTGCTCAGAGACGGTACGGCCGCATGCGCCCAGTTCGGTTATACCGGCCCCCAAGGTGAGTACATCGTGGCTCTGGAGGATACGCCCAAGCTCAAGAATGTCATCGTCTGCAGCCTGTGCTCATGCACCAACTGGCCAGTCTTGGGCTTACCGCCGGAATGGTACAAGGGCTTCGAGTTTCGCGCTCGCCTGGTTCGCGAAGGGCGCACTGTGCTGCGTGAATTGGGCACGGAGTTACCAAGCGACGTGGTCGTCAAAGTATGGGACACCAGCGCAGAAAGCCGTTACCTGGTGTTGCCCGTAAGGCCAGAAGGCTCGGAGCACATGAGTGAACAAGAACTTCAGAAACTAGTCACCAAAGATGTGCTGATTGGTGTTGCCTTGCCCTGCGTACTCTGATCAAAACAACTCATCACCTTCTAACTTTCGGAGTTTTCATTATGGATGGCTTTCACGATCTCGGTGGTTTTCAAGGCTTTGGAAAAGTTCCCCATTCCATCAACAGCTTGGACTATAAAAAAGTGTTCAAAGAAGACTGGGAGCACTTGGCCTATAGCCTGATGTTCATCGGCGCGGACCAGTTGAAAAAATTCAGTGTCGACGAGATACGTCATGCAGTCGAACGCATTGATGTCCGTCAACACGTTGGTACGCAGTATTATGAGCGCTACGTTATCGCCACGGCCACGTTGCTCGTCGAGACCGGGGTCATTTCTCAGGAGGAACTGGATCAGGCGTTGGGTTCTCACTACAAACTGGCTAACCCGTCTCAATCTCAAGGTCGCCCTGCGATTATCGGTCGTCCGCCATTCGAGGTCGGCGACCGGGTCGTCGTCCGCGACGAGTATGTGGCTGGACATACTCGTATGCCTGCCTATGTCCGCGGCAAGGAAGGCGTAATCAAGCACCGTACCACAGAAAAATGGCCCTTCGCGGACGCGATCGGGCATGGTGACACGACTGCGGTGCACCAGCCGACCTACCATGTCGAGTTCGAGGTGAAGGACTTGTGGGGTGACGCAGCCGACGAAGGCTTCGTGGTCGTTGATCTGTTCGAGAGCTACCTGGACAAGGTCGAAACAGCATGACAGACAGCCCCTTGTCGGGCCGGCTGCCGGTGACGGTCCTTTCGGGCTTCCTCGGTTCCGGCAAGACGACGGTGCTCAACCACATCCTGCGCAATCGCGCAGGTATGAGGGTAGCGGTCATCGTCAACGATATGAGCGAGGTCAACATCGATGCCGAGAACGTGCAGCGCAATGTGGCGTTGCATCGCGGTAGCGATGAATTGGTCGAGATGAGCAATGGTTGCATTTGCTGCACATTGCGTGCTGATTTGCTTGAGCAGATCAGCATGCTGGCACGCCAGCAGCGATTTGATTATCTACTCATCGAGTCCACTGGAATCTCCGAGCCCATGCCTGTCGCAGAGACGTTCGCCTTCCTCGATCAGGAAGGTTTCTGCCTGAGCGAAGTGGCACAACTCGATACCTTAGTCACTGTCGTAGATGGCAGTAACTTCCTGACACTGCTGTCATCGACGGACACGCTTAGCAGTGAAAGTGAAAGTGAAAGTGAAAGTGAAACGGTCAGTTCATTGCGCCACCTGTGCGATCTGCTGATCGAACAGGTGGAATACGCCAACGTAATTCTTGTGAGCAGACTGGATCTTATTGGTGAGAATGGCTTCCTGGCGATGCGCGCCCTCCTCAAAGGTCTCAATCCGACAGCAGAGATTCTGCCGATGGCCCATGGCAGAATCGACCTGTCGGCGATTCTCGGCACTCGTCGATTTGACTTGCCAAGCCTGGCACAGTCGCCCGGCTGGATGAAGAAAATGGAAGAAGTTGATGAGCGACATTCTGAGTCAGATATTTATGGAATCTCCTCTTGGGTATACCGCGAACGTGCACCGTTTCACCCTCAGCGGCTACTCAATTTCCTGAGCAAACCTTGGAAAAACGGGCGTCTACTGCGCAGCAAAGGCTATTTCTGGGTCGCCAGCCGTCATTTGGAGATTGGAATGTTGGCGCAAAGTGCCGGGCAATTCCGATGGGACTATGTCGGACACTGGTGGGCATTCATCGCACAATCGCAATGGCCTCAGGATGATTATCGCCGGCAAGGCATCCTGGCCAAATGGGACGACACCGTTGGAGATTGTCGGCAAGAGATCGTCTTCATCGGCCAAGGTCTGGACATTGGCGCGTTGGAACGGGAGCTTAACGACTGCCTGTTGAGTTCAGATGAGATTTTGGCCGGCCCAGACTCCTGGCCGGTCTTGCCCGGCGCAACATCCTTCGACGCGCAAGCACTATCACCCTGATGACCAACGCAGACATTCGGGACTCATTTGGTGTACGCGAGCAGTTGCGGCCCATCAATGCGTCAATCGACGCATTGTGCTCGGCAAGGCGACCGGGCAGGGCCTGTCATAACCTCTAGCCTCTAACCTCAACTTCACGGACTCAGAGGTGTTACATGCCCTTCTTCAACGGAATTTACCGTCATGTATTGGCCCCACTCGCCGACAGATTGGATCAACCTGACATTTATGGCGCGCCGCTCCCCTCATCAGATGCGTTGGTTCAGCGGATCTTGGCGGGAGTTGAAAGACTGCTCGGCGAGCGGAGGGACCTGCAGGCGCAAGTGGAAAACCTGACCCAGAGTCAGGAACGGCTCGTGCTTGAGCTTGCCGAGAGTGACACTCAATTGCTAAGGCTGAAGGCACGCTGGGAACTTGCAGCCCAAGGCGCTGGCGAGTTGTTCTGGGAACTGGAGCCGGGCTCTACCATAACCCCTGCCCCCAGCAGTCCGCTGTGGTGGTCGAGGTCTCTTTCGACACAAGTGCAACTGCCTGATCAGTTTGCCCTTTGGAGCGAACGCCTGCACCCAGAAGACCGACAGCGTAACCTCGATTGTTTCTCTAGGCATCTGGCTGACCGCAGCGGTCGAACACCCTACTCCCTGGAGGTTCGAATGACCCTTAGTGAGGGCGGCTATCGCTGGTGTCGCATCAGCGGTGAATCCCGCCGCGATGCCCAGGGCGCGCCAGTGGCCATCGCCGGTGCCTTGCGAGATATCCATGAGCAACGTTTGCACGATGAGGAGCTCTCACTGGCTGCCACCCGTTTCGAAATCTCCCGAGAGATGCTCCACGATGGACTATGGGACATTGAGGTGGTGGCCGGCGATCCTGCAAATCCAAAGAACGCCATTTGGTGGTCTTCTCAGATGCGTCGCCTACTCGGCTACGAAACAGTTGAAGAGTTTCCCAACACTCTAGATAGTTGGTCGTCGCGCTTGCATCCCGAGGACAGCCAGTTTGCCATCAGTGCCTTTATCGCCCATGTTGACGACCGTACCGGTAAGACTCCGTTCGATGTTGCCTACCGGCTCAGGCATAAGAGCGGCGAGTACCGCTGGTTTCGCGGACGTGGCCAGACCCGGCGTGCGGCTGATGGCTCACCGCTACGCGTAGTTGGCGCTATTACCGACATTCATGCCAGTCACGAAGAAAGCCAATTGCGCGAGGCCCAAGAAAGGCAGCACCAGACCATACAGGGGAATCTCACCAAATTGACGCAAATCGTGGCCGCGATCCAGGGTATCGCAAACCAGACCAACCTGCTGGCTCTGAACGCGGCTATCGAAGCCGCCAGAGCAGGTGAAGCCGGACGCGGCTTCGCTGTAGTCGCCGACGAGGTTCGCAAGCTGGCCACCCGCACCAGTCAAGCGACCCAGCAAGCAGCCGAAATGATGGAGCGTTACTGACCCATAGTCCGCGTAGCTAGAGTATATGGTGGGGCGTGCATTATTAGGATTGGCCGGCCCGACTTGAATCGATAAACATCGGAGTCGGTGGAGAGTAAGAAACAAAAAATCGAGCGTTTATGAACGGCCGGCTAAGGGTATCGGTATCAGGTACTTATTTAAGTGCAGTGGAGGTGGGTGATGCGTGAATGACTGCCGTCAAGTCTAAGAGCCGTCTGGTAAAACAGACCCTGACGATCAGCTGCAAGCTGAGCATATTTTTGTTAATAAAAGAGAAAGAAGCGACTAACAAACCGTAAAGGGCGCTCGGGGATGACACCTTTGCAGAGTCGCCCCTCGAAGCGCCCGCTCCCAAAACATGTAGGTGCTACTTCATAAGCGGTAGGGTCGGGTCGGGCTGGCGTTTAAAGCCTGAGCCTGAGTCGCTAGCAATGCACCCCGTAGAGTACTCATCACCATCTCATGCAGTAGCTTACGCCGTGCTCCGATGCCGATCTGTGGCTCCCCAACCCAGGCCGGCAGTTGATTGAGCAGGGAAACGATGCCGCTTACGGTCGCGCGCCGGGTGGCGCCAGCCGGCTGACCGGTGAGTTGCTCTATGGTCTGCACCAGATGCTCCTCGTAGCGCCGGCGTTGGGTCAGAATCAAGGCTTGCTGTTCGATGCTAAGACAATGAACGTCATACTCAGCCAGGCGGAAATGCGCGGGCATATGCTCGTGTAGCCGCAGGTGTGCCTCAAGCAGGCCTCGCAATCGCACTGTTGGGGCGGTTTTGCGCCGGGTCACCAGGCTGGCGCCGTCAAGCAGCGCTTCGTAGAGTTCCTCGATCAGTTCGAACAGAAGTGCCTCTTTGCTATCGATGTGGTTGTAGATGGAGCCGGCCGTGATACCCAGACAAGTGGCCAGGTCGCGCATGCTGACCCGGCTGAAACCATGCATGGCGAACAGCTCGACCGCCTTTTGCCGCGTTTCCAGGTAGCGTGTGTTGCGCTCTTCGTCGACAGGCGTGGGAAAAAGGGATTTGGAGGTCTGCATTTTGCTCGTCCACCTCATACGCGAAACTGCCCCAATAGCCGATTGAGCTGGCCCGTCATTTCGCTCAAATGCTGGCTGGCCTCGTTGGACCGGTCTGCTGCCTGGGCATTTTCGTAGGCCAGCGAAGCTGCGCGGGTGACATTCTGGTTGATGTCCTCGACCACGTGGGACTGCTCCAGAGTGGCACTGGCGATCGAGGCGTTCAACTCGGTGAGGTTGCGTAGCGCGCTGATGATCTGGTGCAGGCTTTCACCGGTTTGGCGTGCCTGTTCCACGGTTTGTTGAGCCGCTTCGCTGCTGGCATTGATGACATTCACCGCCGCCTCCGAATTGCCCTGCAGGCGCTCGATCATGCCCTGGATCTGCGCGGTGGACTGCTGGGTGCGCTGGGCCAGCAGGCGTACCTCGTCTGCCACCACGGCGAAGCCGCGACCCTGCTCGCCAGCGCGCGCCGCCTCAATGGCGGCGTTCAGCGCCAGCAGGTTGGTCTGTTCGGCGATCGCACGAATCACTTCCAGCACACTGCCGATCTGGGTGCTTTCCTGGGCCAGGCTCTGGATCACAGCGACGGCCTGGCCGATGGTCTCGGACAACTGGTTGATTTGGTGCAGGCTGCTATCGATGTTGTGCTGGCCCTGGCGTGCCTGTTCATCGGCCTGGCGTACTTCGTTGGCGGCGTGTTCGGCGTTCTTCGCCACTTCCTGCACGGCGTATGACACCTCGTGAATGGCGGCGGCCACCAGTTCCATTTGCTGTGACTGCTGCTGGTTGTGGCGCTGGCTGTCGCTGGCAATCTCGCCGAATGCTTGAGAGGCCTTGTCCAGGCTACTGGCTGTCTGCATAGACTGGCCGATCACCGCGCGCAGTTTGCTGGTGAACGCGTTGAAGTGGCCGCTCAGAGCAGTCAGCTCGTCGCGCCAGCGGTTATCCAGATTGCGGGTCAAGTCGGCTTCGCCGCCGGCGATGTTCTCCATGGCATCGACCACCTGCGCCAGCGGCGAGGCGATGCTGCGGGCAATCAGCAGGATCAGCGCGCTGAGCAGCAGGGCGATCGTCAACAGTATGACGAAGGCCTGTATCAGTTGGCGGCGGAACTCGACTTGCACGTCGTCGATGTAAATGCCTGATCCGACAATCCAACCCCAAGGCTTGAACAATTCGACGTAGGAAACCTTCTCCACTGGCGCATCGGTTCCCGGTTTGGGCCAGCGGTAGTGCACCAGCCCCGCGCCATCGCGTTTGGCCACGGCGACCATTTCCTCGAACAACGCCTTGCCGTCAGGATCGCGTGTACCAGCCATGCGCTTACCCTCGAGTTTGGCATTGGGGTGCATGACCATGCGTGTGTCGAGATCTTCGAGCCAGAAGTAATCCTCGCGCTCGTAGCGCAAATCACGCATCACTGCGATGGCCTGTTGCTGCGCCTGCTCACGACTCAGCTCCTGGCCTTCCAGGCTTTGGAAGTGGCGCAGGATGCCGCTGGCGGTCTCGACCACGTGGCGGGTTTTTAGCGCCTTGGCCGCATACAGGTCGTCATGGCTCTGCTTGAGCATCAGGCCGGCGAGCACTATCAGCATCAGGATGGATGCCAGCAAGATTAGCCACAGGCGGCGGCTAATGGAAATATTGCGCAAGCCGAACATCGGCAACTCCGCGAGAGGGAATACAGTGAAGTCCGGACGCGGCAGGCGCGTCCGGCTGGAGGGGGTCAGAGCGCGTAGTGACTCAGTTCGCGGGCGATCACCAGGCGCTGGACCTCACTGGAGCCTTCGTAGATCTGAGTGATACGCGCGTCGCGGTAGTAACGCTCCACCGGGTAATCCTCCAGGTAGCCGTAGCCGCCATGGATCTGAATGGCACTGGAGCACACGCGTTCGGCCATTTCCGAGGCGAATAGTTTGGCCTGGGAGGCTTCGGACAGACACGGTTGTGCGGCACTTTTCAGGCGCGCCGCATGGAGTATCAGCATCCGGCTGGCGTTGAGTTGGGTGTGCATGTCGGCGAGCAGGTTGGACACGCTTTGGTGCTCGATGATCGGCTTGCCGAACTGGATGCGTTCGCGGGCATAGCCAAGGGCAGCCTCGAAGGCGGCGCGAGCGATACCCAGGGCTTGGGCGGCGATGCCGATGCGACCGCCCTCGAGGTTGGACAGGGCAATGGCCAGGCCTTTGCCGCGTTCACCCAACAGGTTGGCTTCGGGAACGGTGCAGTTGTTCAAGGTCACCGCGCAGGTATCGGAGGCCTTGATCCCCATCTTGTGTTCGCGTCGGTCGACCACGAATCCGGAGTTGTCAGTGGGGACCAGGAAGGCCGACAGCCCTTTCTTGCCCAGCTCCGCATCAGTGACAGCAAAGACAATGGCCAGCTTGGCCCGCTCCCCGTTGCTGACGAACTGCTTGGCACCGTTGAGAATCCACTGACCGTCGCGCAGTTCGGCACGGGTGCGCAGGTTGTGCGCCTCGGAGCCGGCCTGTGGTTCGGTTAGACAGAAACAGCCGATCGCTTGACCACTGACCAGAAGCGGCAGCCAGCTGTCTTGCTGGGCGGGGGTACCGTATTTGAGTAGCGGGCCGCAGCCCACTGAGTTGTGGATGCTCATCAGCGCGCCGAGGGCACCATCGCCGGCCGAGATTTCTTCTACAGCCAGAGCGTAGGCCACATAATCGGTATAACTGCCGCCCCAGGTGTCCGGTACAACCATGCCCAGCAGGCCCAGCTCGCCCATCTGCGCCACCACCGCGTCATCGATCCAGCCGGCTTTCTCCCAGGCTTGGGCATGCGGCGCGACTTCGCTGCGGGCGAAGTCGCGCGCCATGTCGCGGATCATGCGTTGCTCTTCAGTCAACTCGATATCGTGCATTGTAAAGTCTCCTGCCGATCAGGCGGTGCGTACGGGCTTGCCGCAGGCGCGTTGAAAGTCGTTGAAGAAGGCCTGCACCCGGGCAGGTACCAGCTCTGCAAGGGTTGGCGGGTTCCAGCGTGGGCGCTTGTCCTTGTCGATGATCAGGGCGCGCACACCCTCCATCAGGTCGCCCTTGTCGAACCACTGGTAGTCGAGGTGCAGCTCCAAGGCGAAGCACTCGGCCAGGCTCAGGTAACGACCACGACGCAACAACTCAAGGGTTGTGGCCATCGCCAGCGGCGAGCGGTTGTCGAGAAGCTTGACCGTTTGTTCGGCCCAGTCTTGCAGCTCAGGACGTTGTTCGTGCTGCAGCGCGCTGCGAATAGCCATGAGATCGGGCAAGGCGAAATATTCATCGATTGCCTGGCGACAGGCCTTGAGCTCGGACCCGGCCAGACGCTCGGTGGCCATGTCGGAGAGCAGGTCCTGCAAGTCTTCGGCGGGTGCAGCGGTCCAGATTAAATGGTCGATTCTGGCATCCAGTTCGGCCAGTCGTTCGCTGGGCAGGTAGTAGTCGGCAAGGTTCGCATAGAGGGCATCGGCGGCACGCACCTGGCAGCCGGTGATGCCCAGATAGGTGCCTAGTTCACCTGGCAAACGCGGGAGGAAATAGCTGCCACCGACATCGGGGAAAAAACCGATGCCGACTTCCGGCATGCCCATCCGCGTGCGCTCGGTGATCACCCGTAACGAGGCGGCCTGGGCCAAGCCCATGCCGCCGCCGAGGACGAAACCATCGAGCAGTGCCAGCACTGGCTTGGTGTAGCCGTGCAGGTACTCATCCAGGGCGTACTCTTCTTCGAGAAACAGCTCATGCTGGTTGTCGCCGGCTTTGTGACTGTCGTACAGCATGCGGATATCGCCACCGGCACAGAAGGCCTTTTCGCCAGCACCGCGCAGGGTCACGGCGACAATCTCCGGGTCCTGCTCCCAAGCCCACAGGTGCCGGCAGAGCAGGCGCACCGTGGGCAGGTCCAGGGTGTTCAACGCTTTTGGCCGATTCAGTGTCAGGTGGCCGATGCGGTTACGCACGCTGGCCAGCACTGGGGCTTGCTGCTCGCTCATGCTCAGGCTTCTCCGCGGAACAGGTTGATGATGGCGGAGAAGTCCAGGCCGCCGTTACCTTGCAGGCTGAAGGTCTGGTACAGCTGTTGGGCTACAGCACCGAGCGCCACCGGTTGACGCGCGTGCCTGGCCGCTTCTGTGGCCAGGCCCAGGTCCTTGAGCATCAGGTCGCTGCCAAAGCCGCCGCTGTAGCCCCGTGAGGCCGGCGCGTTTTCCAGTACGCCCGGGAACGGGTTGTTGACCTCCGAGCTCCAGCAGCGGCCGCTGGAGGTATTGATGATCCCGGCCAGCACCTTGGCGTCCATCCCGAGGGCTACACCCAGGGCCATGGCTTCGGCGACGCCGACCATGGAGATGCCGAGCAGCATGTTATTGGCGATCTTGGCCACTTGGCCGTTGCCTGCTGCGCCGCAATGCACGATGTTCTTGCCCATCGCCGAGAGGATCGGCAAGGCCTGGTCGAATACGCTGTCCGGGCCACCGACCATAAAGGTCAGGGTGCCTGCCGCCGCACCGCCGGTGCCGCCGGATACCGGCGCGTCGAGCATCGGGTTGCCTTGGGCAAGGGCGTATTTGGCCACCTCGCGGGTGCTCAGCGGGTCGATAGTCGAGCTGTCAATCAAGAGCACGCCTTGGCCAATATTGGCCAGCAGGCCATCCTTGCCGCGATAGACCTGCTTCACGTGCTCGGCGGTCGGCAGCATGGTGATGATCACCTCAACCCCGGCCTTGGCCACGGCGGCGGGGGAGTCGGCGGCGCTGGCGCCGGCCTCCACCAGAGTGGCGACCGCCTGGGGGAAGGGATCGAAAACGGTCAGGCTGTGGCCAGCCTTGAGCAGGTTGCGGGCCATTGGGCCGCCCATATTGCCGAGGCCGAGAAATCCGATATGCATGATGGCTACCTTTTGCGAGTTGGGTTCAGCGGTGCAGGAAATTCGGCACGCGCTTGTCGACGAAGGCTTGCATGCCTTCCTTTTGGTCGTGGCTGGCAAACAGCGAATGGAACAGCCGGCGCTCGAAACGTACGCCTTCGGTGAGGCTGATCTCTTCGGCGCGGTTGACGCATTCCTTGATCATCATGGCTGCTGGCAGCGACTTGCCGGCAATGCCGCGGGCGATTTCCAGGGTTCGTTCCAGCAACTCTGCGGCGGGGAAAACACGGGCCACCAGATTGGCGCGCTCAGCTTCCTCGGCGCCGAGTTGGCGACCAGTCAGGCACATCTCCATAGCCTTGGACTTGCCTACGGCGCGGCTCAGGCGCTGGGTGCCACCGATACCGGGGATCACACCCAGGTTCAGTTCCGGCAGGCCGAAGCGGGCGTTATCGGCGGCATAGATGAAGTCGCACATCAGCGCCAACTCGCAACCGCCACCCAACGCGTAGCCAGCCACTGCGGCAATCATTGGCTTGCTCCGGGCGCCGATGCGGTCGGCGGTCGCGAAGAAATCGTCCAGATAGATCTGCGGATAACTCAGCGCGGCCATCTCTTTGATGTCAGCACCCGCGGCAAAGGCCTTGGTGGATCCGGTGATGACCAGGCAGCCGATTTCAGGGTCGGCCTCCAGGCGATCAAGTGCCTGGTTCAGTTCGGCGATCAATTGGCTGTTCAGCGCGTTGAGCGCCTGTGGCCGGTTAAGGGTGATCAGGCCCACGCGCTGTTGCACATCGACCAGTACAGTTTGGTATTGCATCTTTCAGCTCCTGACTGGCCGGCGCTTGGCGCCGGCCAGCAAAGGTCATTTCAGGGTGATGGTGGTGTTTACCGCACCGCTGGTGTCGTCTTCATCGAACCAGCGCTGGGTGACCGTCTTGGTCTGGGTGTAGAAGGTCACCACCTGCTTGCCGTAGGGACCCAAGTCGCCCAGTTTGGAGGCACGGGAACCAGAGAAGGAAAACAGCGGGACCGGCACCGGGATCGGCACGTTGATGCCCACCTGGCCGACGTCGATCTCTTCCTGGAAGTGACGGGCGGCAGCGCCGGAGCGGGTGAACAGGGCGGTACCGTTGCCGTTCGGGTTGGCGTTGATGATCTCGATCGCCTCGCTCAGGCTGGCGGCATGCATGACGCACAGCACCGGGCCGAAGATTTCTTCGCGGTACACGGACATTTGTGCGGTGACGCCGGAGAAGATAGTTGGGCCGACGAAGTTGCCATCCTCATAGCCAGGCACGCTTGGGTTACGTCCATCCAGTTCGAGCGTGGCGCCTTCTGCAATGCCGCTGGCGATCAGGCTGTTGACGCGATCCAGAGCCGCGCAGGAGATCACCGGGCCGATGTCGGTGCCTGGTTCGGTGCCACCATTAATCTTGAGGGTCTTGGTTCGCTCGATCAGGTCCGGCAACCAGGCCTGCGCTTCACCGACCAGGATCACCACTGGCAGAGCCATGCAGCGCTGGCCCGCAGCGCCAAAGGAAGCACCCAGCAGGTTGTTCAGGGTCTGCTG
>Ga0066463_1000062_pt1 | contig 16535 bp, 14 predicted proteins | sample LakWasMe93_HOW11_2_FD_59574 | JGI IMG/M metagenome (GOLD analysis project Ga0066463, IMG submission 59574) | Freshwater sediment methanotrophic microbial communities from Lake Washington under simulated oxygen tension - Sediment Metagenome 93_HOW11 | ecosystem: Environmental > Aquatic >...
AAATCCCAGGCATAAAAAAACCCTGAATCTTGCGATTCAGGGTTTTCGGTATTTGGTGCCAGAGACGGAATCGAACAGTTTGCTATAGGCCCTGATTTTGAATGGTCGTTGGTTCAGTGAGATACAAATCTACTCACATATCTACTCTCTTTTTTAAAAGCGGCTTTGTTTTGTCCCTGTCGGCAACGGTCGAAACGTTTCTGATTTACCTCTTCCGATGCCGGACGAACGGTAAGTCCACATCGCCACGCTTTGCGGTGATGATCCAGCGCCGCGTGGCGTTTCCATCACACCCAAAATCATCAGAAACGTTCTGGTCGGCGGATACTGTCGGTTTTGCCCCAGCTCCGTGAGTGTTCCCGAGCCTTGCCCAGTCCACCATCTTGTGAGAGCGAGACGGACGACACATTGATCGGGCTTTTCCTTGCCTTGCAATATTGATAACCACCCCCAACTTCCCTTGGCCTAACCCCGGGCGGAAGGAAGATGAGTAGAGCAAATGGCTGAGTACTTTATTCTTGCAGTAGGTTATTCCGAAGAAGAGGAGCATATCGAGTGGGCGCTCGTGACTCGCTTCGATACCAATGGTGATCACGCCACTAGCGCAGTGGTTGAGCGTGATTTCTTGGTTGACCTGTTGCGCACTGAGAGCGCGACATTTAGAACCGCAACAGTCAATCCGGCCACTGGGAAATTTAGAAAAGGAGCTGACGTGCATGTGCTGGGCGATGAGTTCCTGAGCACAGATGCAAATGATGTAACGCACGACAACCTTGGAAAGCTTCCACGGTTCAAGATGCCAAAATATGAATTTGAGATAGAAGAGTTATTTCCGCTCTTGGCAAAGAAGTCATAAATAGGGCGTGGCAGGTGGGCGTGAAATGCTGCGCGCACCTGACAAATGATGAGTTTCCTCAAAGTTTTCGCCGACATCCACGACAAGCTATCGAGCCAAGGAAGACCACGAATGGATAGTGCAGATCTCACAAGCCCAATCACTTACGCCGAAAGACTGGTAGTTTTCTTTGACGTGATGGGTTGGAAATCCCTCGTCGCAGATGCAGGCTGCGACCCAGTAAAGGTCGGACACCTCTCGCTAATTCCGAGACTGCTGAAAAGCTCGACAGTCTTGCAGGCTTCGGGATCAGGAGAGGCGCGGATCACCGCTTTCTCCGACTGTTGTGTTATCAGCCTTCCATATAAGCGGGAGGCGCTTTCTCAAGTAATTTATGCGCTGTCCAACGTGTTTGTAGGGGCTGCCGTATCGGGATTTCTACTACGAGCAGGCGTAACCGTAGGAAATATCCACCACGAAAACGATATTGTATTTGGCCCAGCCCTCAACGTCGCTCACGGCCTAGAGTCCAATGGGCTCTACCCTCGAATTATCTTGGATAAAAGCATTCCAGGGTTAAAAGACGTCAAGCTCGTCGAAGGTATGCTCGGCGATGACGAGCTCGGGGTCTACGTTGACCCCTACACACTGCAATTCATCAAGTCAGACTACCTGAGGAAGGATTCGCTCCCCGATGGTACGTTCATGGGGATACCAACTAACAAAGCAGTCGAAATTTACACCTTACTGTTGTTGCGTCTCGAGGCTTTGTTGAGCAAGGCCGAAGGTGAAAAACCTAAGAAACAGGTGAACTGGTTGTACGCTCGGGTAAGACAGCAACACAAAGAAATACTTGGCGGTTAACAGCCGATCTCTCGGCCGCTTGCATTACGATTTTCAGCGTAAGCGGCTGAGCATCCCTTCTTGCATAACCAGGCCGGTTGACAACGATGTGGCAACAATTCTTCGATTTCACGCCCGTTGCGTATCTAAGACCAGAGGTGATGCTTGATGAGGAATGTCACTTAGTTCGTGACATGGCGTGACATGTCACACTTTCGTGTGACGCCTTACTCTTCGTGCGACTCATCTGGCCGCAACCGCTCTACTTGGAGTGATATGCCCACCAATCGTGGATCGAGACCATAGGCACTGCGGCTCTGTCGTGGCCAGTAACGTTAGTCCAGAACGTTAGCAGTCGATCACCTTCAGAGTGGCGAGGTTCAGCGCCCTGTTTCCAGCCCAGCAGCGTGGTGCGTGCAACCCCGATCGACTGTGCAATCGCCTGCATTGGGTGGCCGGCGCGTGATATCTCCGTGATCACTTGAAACCAATCAATAGACCGCGCCGGGGCCGCCCGACGGCTCATAAAAACCACACAAACGCGCGCGCGCGCGAGGGAAGCCACTTCAATCCCACCAACAACGGGCCCATCTTTATCAATTCGCACCTCTCTCGTGGGATGATTCTCTTTCATTCGGCTTGATCCCCTTGTCCGGTATTGCTTGTTTTTCTACATCGGATGATGTTAAAAAACGAGCAATTCATCAGGGGCATCGAAAATGCTAGAAAACGTTGATCAACGGTCGCTCTCGATTGAAGACGTACTGTCGTCGCTAGGGCTACCTGCTCACATTCTGCCTACCGTCATCGAGCAGCTCTTGCGTGATTTCAGGGCCACTGGGCCCAACAAGCCAAAGAGCGCACCTGGTACGAATGCCTGGCAGCGCGGTATCGAGGTTCTCCGCGAAGAGACCATCCCGCTGGGGTGGACTCCAGACGAGCCCAACAATCAGCCTCGAACCGTTTCGCCTGACAAGAAGGTGGCAATTACGGTCAGCAGTGGTGATGCGAATACCGGTAACCCGAATAAAGAGCCACAGACCAGGAATGATAAAGGCTCTCAGACCACCAAGTGCGCGCATTATAACTCTCAGCAGGGTGAGCTTTTCCCCTCGCAACTTAATATCGTTAGTCTGCCCAGGAAGGTTGAAGAGGCTCCCTCGGAAGAGCTGTGGATGCTTCTTTTTTATATTGATGTGGAAAAGAGGGAGGTGCGTTACGAGTTGTCACGCCCTACATCCATGAGTGAAAAATCAAAGGTGAATGGCTGGTCTCATCGTTTAATCATGCCACCGGTCTCCTACGATGAGCCTGCTCTGAGAAAAACTCCTGATAGCCCAGCGGAAGTTGACGTTCCTGTAACGCCGAAATTATGAGCAACGAAATATCTTTTAACTTGAGTCGCTTGGTATTGGCTAGGCGTCGTCGAGCTCTGACTAAGAAGGGTTTGTCGGAACTGTCCGGGATTAGTCTGTCTAGCATCAGCAAGGTAGAGAATGGCGGACACTTACCGTCAGCTGAAATGATCACGTCTTTTGCGAGTGCTTTGAATTTTCCAGAGGGGTTCTTTTACGGCAAGGACATAGACACTCCTACCGAGTTGAATGCGAGTTTCAGATCATTCTCTAGGATGACCTCGGGACAGCGTGACGCAGCATTAGCAGCCGGCGGAATCGCATATTTTTTCAGTGACTGGGTCGCGTCTCGCTTCAACCTTCCTGAGATCGACATACCTGATTGCTCGGGAATGGAGCCAGAGGTCGCCGCTGATGCGGTCAGGGCAATGTGGGGTCTGGGATATGGCCCGATCAAGAATATGATTCATCTTCTTGAGTCGAAGGGCGTGCGGGTTTTTAGCCTTGCGGAGGAAACTAGCCAGGTGAATGCGTTTTCGTGCTGGCGCGGAGGGGTTTCCCCTTACGTCTTCCTGAATACCATGAAGTCTAGTGAGTCCAGCCGTTTCGATGCAGCTCACGAATTGGGACACTTAGTTCTACATAGGCATGGTGAAAATAAAGGTAAGCCAGTAGAGAATGAGGCCAACGCATTTGCTTCCGCATTTTTAATGCCGAAGAAAGGGATGTTAGGAACCTCCTATGGTTGCAGGACGGTCTCGGATATCTTAGCGCGTAAGAAGTCCTGGAATGTATCTGCAATGGCATTTACATATAGGTTGAATCATATTGGTTTGATTTCTGAGTACACATATAAAGGTCTATGTATTGAACTGAGCGTGATGGGGGCAAGGAAGAGCGAACCTGACTCGGCGCCAAAAGAAACCTCTCAGATATTACAGAAGGTTCTCGGTTTTCTTCGCGACAAGGGCACAGGTGTTAGCTCTATTGCTGCTGAAATTTCAGTAACTCCTAATGAGTTGAATCAAATATTGTTTGGCCTGGCTCCGATAGCGATTACCTCAGCAGGAAGTTCTTTCAAGACACCGCCAAGAGCGAATCTTCGCCTCGTAAACTGAAAAGACCCGGCCCCTGCGCCGGGTTTTTGTTATCGAATTGGTATCAAACCTCAGTGCGGCAATAGCAACATGTTGCCGTGGGACAGGCGCCGAAGGAGAAAGGCGAGCTTCGTGGCTGACCCGTCGGCGCGTTCCTTCTCACGATCCGCGGTAAGCAATGCCAACTCTAGTGCCTGATCGATCTTTCCTAACTGATCAATTCGTTTTTCTAGTTCTACCTCCCGATCATCAAGTTGGCGCTGAGAGTTCTCGAGCTTTATCCGCCCCCGCTCCAGGGCAGCCTGCCGATCCCTTAAAGTCGCCATGGTTTTGGCTTGGAGCTCGTGCTGTGTGGTTGAAGCCTTGGCCCTATCCAAAAGCGCTGTATAGCTCTGCGTGTGTATGCCTACGACAGCAGCGGCTAAGTCTGTTCGGGTAATGATCGGCTCCGGCGTAGCGAGCGCCTGGTAATACCTAGCAACTTTCTGATGCGGGGCCTTGGTGCCCTCGATCCCGCGAGACAAGCCGAAAGGCTTGCCACACCAGTGGTGGAAGTCTGTCTGCATCTTGCGCAGCTTGGCGGGGCCTCCGAGGAAGTCACGGGCAGATAGGCGCCCGTCCCGTGTCAGAGGTGTGACGTAAACAACGAGGTGCGGGGTTCTCTCGTCCAGGTGCACTTCGGCGCAGACAATGTTTGCTGCCCCATGGCGCGCCTTGAGCCAGGCCATTGCTCGATCAAAGTAGCCGCCGGTGTCAGGCATTGTCCCGCCATGTCTGGCGAATGCTTCTGGGCTTGCGGTGATCAGGTATTCGATGCAGAGCACCGCATCTTTCCGTCGCTTCTCTGGAAGTCTGGCCAAAACTGCATGAGCCAGTTCGGCAGAGCTTGTTGCGCCAGACACATGCAAGTTGGGAGTGCTATCTGAATTCGGCGTTGGCATCTCTCGAAATGTGTGCCGACCTGATCCCAATACCCCAGTCATCGCTTTCAGCTTTTTTGTTCTTAGTATCGCGTAAGGCATGAGAGCCCCCGTGCTGGCTGTGTCCATCTTCAGAGTGCGGGTGGAGCAAAGATCAACGCAAGTCACCCCAAGCCATCAGCTTGTGTACTCACTACACAAAGCAAGCTTTGTTGTTCGCCACGTTCCGTGGAGGATCAGGCCGGCGCCCCATCATGTGACTGCGCGCCTCGCAGTCCGTTATTTCCTTCAACAGTTTCGTGGTGCCGACCCCAGCAGCAGTCGACGGTGGGCAGCCCTTGCCCACTACGCTCACCAAGTCCAACGATCAGCCCACTGCCGGTGGATATCTCAAAATTATCAATTTGTTGAAGGAAACCCCAAATGAACAACCCTACTTCAGGTATCAACCCCGCTAGCGAATCTGACCGCTTTGCTGACGATATCGAATTCATACGACTGCGGGAGGTGAAGAGGATCATTGGTCTTAGTACCACCTCAATCTACGTAATGGCCAAAAAGGGCACTTTCCCTAAACAGATCAGGCTGGGCGGCAACTCCGTTGCTTGGATCAAATCCGAGGTTTTGGCATGGGCTCGGGAGCAGGTAGCTCGCTCTCGCGGACATGCAATACCGCCGGTTTCGAACGATCAGCAACCGATGAACAACCAGCGTTAGCTCGCACCTGGCTGGATAAACCGCGGCGCTCCTATGGGTGATGTACTCACGACTACGGCATGAGGAACCAACGACCGTTCAACGACCGTTGGCGAATCGTTGGGACAGAACGAGCGCTCGATGTCTTCCATCAGCCGTTGCATGAAACGTTACATCGCTGTTACCAGCACGACGGAGGAAACAAAAGACCCGCCGGAGCGGGTCTCATGTTTAGCACGGCGCGTTCATTTTTCTAGCTCTGCAATTTTCTTGCGTTCCTCCAGAGCCTTCCGCTGCAGGTACAACGACAGGAGCCCTTTGTCGTTCGAGTTACCAGCTCGGCTGAGCAGGAAAACGAGGTTGAGCAGGGGGGTAACGACAAGCAGCAATACCAATGCAATCTGCCCTCCCCTTGTTGGCATGCCTGAGTCTGCAATGAGAAAAATCAGTACCCCGATCAGGGCAAGATTCAAAACGATACCGAGCGCTCGCATCATGGCTATTTTTTCCCTGTGAGAAGTCCTTTCATGAACGCAGCAGCGTCCTCCGGCTTTTCATCTCCAATCGAGATATCCCACAGGTAAGTACCTTGCCTGGTGATAGGTTTAACTGGGATGCCTAGCAGATAGCCTGTTGCCGTTACGGCGGATTTGACCACTTGCCCTGGGTCTTTGTCACCACTTGCTACGCCAGCGACGGCGGAGGTCAGCTGACGACCCGCGTTGATCGCTTGCCATGCAGGTGATAACGACCCGGCGTGACCACTCAGGGCGGAACCGATAGTGTCCCGAATGACCGGGAAGCCGGATACGCCGAAGCCAAGCGTGCTTTTCGCCATCCAGGCTGCGGTGTTCTCGTCCTCTTCTGGGCCCTTACCCGTCAGCAAATCGCCGATGACTCCCTGGAAGAACGCTAACGCCAGCATTGACGCGGCGGCACTGGCGACAGTTCTTGTCCCTTGGCGCGCTTCGAAGGCCAGGTCTCGGTTTTGGTTGTAGTAGGCGCTGAACGGTGTGTAGAACATCGTCAGCAAGCGCATAGCGGCGCCCTGGTCTTTGCGTTGGATGGCCGCAATGTCCATGGCTCCGGTGCCACCCTGGGATTGCCGGACAGCCTTGTCACCATCCAACACTGCGGCGGCACTGTCCTTGCCTGCGGCAACGCCCTCGCGGTAAGAGGCCAGCCAGATCGCGCCGGAAATGCCACGGTCGAGGTATCCCAGCAGGTTGAACGAGAAACGCACCAAGTCGGCTTTCTTGCGGAAGAAGGCGTTGCGGCCGATGAGGGCGCTCATGTTGGATTGAAGCCGCCCGTCCTCCATGTCCCAGCGCAGACGCATCGCAGGAGAGGCCTCGGCGATCATCCGGTAGGTTTCAACCGGTGACCGCACGCCATCAAGCAGAGCGGTGGCGAGCTCACGAGGTTTCACATACAGCAGGCCAGGTATCAGACCCGCTGCTTGGGCCAGTAGGGTTGTTGTCGACAGTCCCAAACCTACGATGGAGGTGTTCGTTCGTGCCGTGTCCAGGAACTGGTTGAAGTTGCCCGTCTCCGGAGGGTTTCGGTCATTGGCGATGGCCCTCAACCAAGGCAGGAATGCATCAGCCCCGCGTGGGCCTAGCTTGTTGATGAGCACCGCTCGAACGTAGGGATCCTGCGTAAGGCGGTGAGCGTCTTGCAATGCTTCCCGGTGAGTCAGGTCGTGGACATGCTGGGCGAGGCGCTGGGGGATGGCGCTGAGGTCGAGCAGTAGTGGCCCCGACACGCTCTCGTTACGCTGGTTGGTGAAACCGTTACCCGGCAGTGCTCCCTCAAAACCTTCACCGAACAGCTCACCGCCGACGGCCGCTGGCGGTGCGCCTGCACGTTTGCGGTCGTAGATGATCGGGAAGTACCCGCCGCGGTACTCACCGAAGGTGGTCGTAATTGGTTTCGGCTCAATGCGCGGAGGTTCCACACCGGACAAGCGCTTGTACATCGCCGCGATATCGGGCCACAGACCGTCGAACGAATCCCATACCGACTGCACCAAATCCCAGTCCTGTTTGTCGAGACGCCCCAGCATGTCGGCCAGCGACGCCTCGTCGACTTTGTTCCCCTTCAACAGCTTGGTGCGATTGGAGTCGTTGCCAGTATTGAGCGCGTGCATGATCAGCTCACGCCGGTTGAATGATTTACCGAGGCTCGGAATGTGAAAGCGATCCGCTAGGCGCTCGGCGTTCATGCTCGCAAAGCGCTCAACTATCGAGCGGATGCCGGCATTGAACAACTGACGCTCATTGGCCTGGGCCTCGGCCAGTGGGCTCCAGATCAACTGGTGCCAAGGGCCGCTGGTGTCCCTGCCATCGAGGCGGTTGATCACGTTCTCCATTCGCGTCAGCGAGGCGTCCAGGCCTTGCAGCAGCCCCGCCGCTTTGTCGCCCATGGTTTCGCTGCTCTCGGAAACAGCAACCCGACGCGCGCGCTGGGGCACATTCGTATCGAGTGCGCTGATCAGGTCAGTCCTTGCCTGTTCGTAATCGCGCTTGTCCTTGCGGTTCAGCAGTTTATTTTTCAGCCTGGCCATGTGTTCGATGTTCGACACCGCGTCGCGCAGGCCGCCAAGCTCTTCGAACGTCAGTTCCCGATAGTTGACGCGTGCGCTCTGCTCAATCAGGTGTTGCGGTATCGCGACAATGTTGCCGGCGGCTTCCTGCTCGCTGACGAACTGGGCAAGACTGCGGCGGCGTTCAACCTGTGAGCCGCTGACCTTACGAAATTCGTACTGGTCAAGCAGCCCCTCGATCTGCTCCAGGTAGCTGGCTCCGGCCTTTCCGATTCGCTCGCGAGTGGATGATTTTCCAAAGCGGCGCATGAAGGTGTAAATCCGGTCTTCTTCCTTGCGCGCAACGGTCGCTTCCCGGAACAGGTAATGATTCAGCAACTCCCGCTGCTTGGCCTCGGCGGCTTCTTGCCAACGGTTTTTGGTGGCGAAATTGAAGGCCTCACGGTTGGCCTTGCGTTCGGCATTGAGGTACAGGTGAGGCTGGATATCGCGCACCACCTTGTCGGCGATCACCTGTTTGGCAACAGACCGGATGACTTCCAGCGGCGGGATGGCGCTGTAGGCGTCGTTGCGTAGAGCCCGAGAGTCCGCATCCTGAGCTCTCTGCACCTTGTCGACCTGGCGGCGCAGACGATCAATAGCGCGCAGCTCTTCGCGTAGAACCCTGGCGCGATCATCGTTGTGCACTGCCTCAATGGCATGGTCGGCCAAAGAGCCGTCGTTCAGCATGTCGCCATACTCGGCGCGCATTCTGGCGTCGGTTTCCGCCTGGATAAGTTCCTTGCGACCACGGGCTCCCACAAGGGCCTGCACCAGCTCATCGCCTGACGTATACCCGAACTGTTCAGCAACCAAGTCTGGATGAATGCCTTCTTCTCCTGTCATGCCACGCAGACGTGATACGACGGTCTTGCCATAGCGCTCCATCAGCGGTTCGCGCAGAAGTTGTACCGGTACGCCAATCGTCCCGTCAGTCTGTAACCCTTTGCGCAAGTAGTCTTGGACGCGATACACCGGCTGTGAATCGACTTCCTTGGCGACGTCGGCGAGCATTTTCTCGCGTGCGTCTTTCCACCACTTCTGCTGTTCTCGGGTCAGTTCGTGCAGCGCCTCTGCCGTCAGCCGTTCCTCGGCGGCCTGCCCGGCCTTGTTCGCGGCGGAGTGATATGCGTCGAACTCGGCCGGTGACATGCCCGCGGCCTGGGCATCGCTGAACAAGCTGCGGAAAGGGGCCTGAGCAACGGCGATTTCGTCGTCGGTGGCCAGCAGTCGATCAAACACCCGGCGCACGTCGTCGTTGATCTGGACATTGAGACGGCTGGCATCGCGGTAGATCTGGGTCAGCCACGCTTTGAAGCGTGAAAACGCCGATTGCAGTGCAGCGCTGGGGGCTTTCCCTTCGCGCAAATATGCCTCAAAGCCCCGGGCGAACTGTTCATGCTGCTCGACTTTGATGCCGTCGCGGTCACTGGCGCCAAACCAATCCAGGATCGTCTGGTAGTCCTGTTTCACCTGATCCGGGACATCCGAACGTGCGGCGAGATCGCCCATCACTTCAAGGTAGAAGTGACCGGTCTCATGCAGGAAGGTCGAGAGGTTGGCCTTGTCGGTGAGCTTGATTTCGAACTTACGGTCGGCGCCGAATTGGATAAAGCCGCGTGCCCCGTCCTCCGATTGATCAAAGCGCACGGCATCGCTGCCAAGCAACGCTCGTCTCACCGCGGCGTTGTCCATGACGCTCAGATCAAGGCCAGATTGATCAAGTGCCCGCTGAAGGTCATCCAGCGAGCCGCGAGCGTTGAGTAGTTCCTGGTTGATGTTGCCGGGCGCCGACTGACGTTGGCCGCGCAGCTCTTTGTCCAGCGATGCCAGCAGCATTTCCGGGGTGGCAGCCGGCACATTCCCGAGATATCCCGCTTCTGCGGCTTGAGCGGCCATATCATCCAGACTGCGCCCACCCTTCCTGGCGATCCTGTTGTTGCCTCGACGACCGATGTCAGCATCACGGGCGGCCAGTTCGCCGCCATCGTCACGGATACCTCCGCGCTCACGAATGAAGTCGATCAGAGAAGCACCGTAGATTGAAGAGTCGTCGGGGATATCGGCTGCGCGTAGTCGATCGATCAGCAGGTCGAGTTGATCGACGCTGCCAGGCCTCCGTAGCACCTCGGGGATGTCCTGACCAATGCGGAGCCGATACTGGCTGAACAAGTCGTAAGGATCGATGCCCGAGCGCTCTCCCAGGGAACGGAAGGCAGACTGATAAAGCGATGCCTCTCTGTCTGCCGTCTGTGCCTCACGACCAATGCCCAGCAACTGGCCGCGCACGTCCTCAAACACTCGGCGATCCGATGCAGCGACATGATCCTGTTCAACCTGATCACGCAGGCGCTCGAGCTCCTCCGGGGCGCGTTGTTGGAACTCAGCAAGCTCCCGCAGCGTCATCGCGTCCGGGGTTGCACGCACGTCCTGTTCGAGGCCGCGGTGGTGGCCATCTTTGGCAATAACCGACGCCCACTTCTCCAGCGGGATTGAGATGTCTGCACCAAGTGCTAAGGCTTCTCCCAGGGCATCGGCGTTACCTGTCGCCGCTTTGGCGAACTGTTCAGGGTCGAGGTTGTTCTCCTGGAAGTAGCGCTGGAACTGCTCGGCCGGTACCAGGATGTTCTCTACGGAACCGCCGGCCTGTTCTTTCAGCCTGGCCACCAGCGCTTCAGCACGCTGTGGCGAGCGCTTGAACATCTTGGAGTTCTGGGCCATGTCGCCCAGTTGTTGGACGGCAGCCAGATCCTGCTCGATTTGCCAGTATCGCCGGCCAGAGCTGGCGCTGGCGATCGCGACATCAATCGGGGAGGTGGCTAAGCCCAGGGCTGCGTTCAAGAACATTTCGCCCCCAGTGGCCTGCTCACCGACGGCAGCAGCACCCGCCACCGTGCCACCAACGCCACCGGCGGCCTGGGCAGCACCTTCTACAACGACGTTGCCTAGCTTTCCGGCCATGCCACGACCGGCGAACGGAATCGGCACCATGCCACCCAGCGCGTTGATCGATGCTTCAGCCAGGGTGCGCTTGAAGCTGTAGGCGTAAGCCTGATCTAAATCACCGGTTTTCTTGAGCCCTTCGGCCAGGTTCTCGCCGGCACCGCCGGCGATACCTGCGCCAAAGTTCACGCCCCCGACCACGATGGCCTTTTCAGCAGCGCGCTGCGCGAAGGCACCGGCAAGACGACTGACGGCAAAGCTCTTCACCGGTTGCGCCGCAATCCCGCCTACAACCCCGCCCGCCAAAAGGCTTGGTAACGATTCAGTCAGTGCGCTGCCGATCAGTCCAGGGTTGCGCAATGCGTACAGGGCCGTATCACCTGCCGCGCCGCCCACACCAGCACCACCAGCCCGGGCTTTGTCGAATATCTGCCCTGCAAAAGCAATGCGTTGGTCGCGTGGTAGCGCCAAGTACCCCTGGGCAGTGTTGGTGATGTTGCTTTCCGTGCGCCCCGTGTAGTTCGGTACTTCTCCCTCGTTGCGATCCAGTGCGCTCTGCGGCGCCAGCGCGTTCACAAAGAAGCCACCGACCGAAGACAGCGCCTTGTCCAACATGTTGGCGCCGGCCTCGCCGATTATGCCAAGTTGACCAAAACCTCTATCCAAGGCGTCGCCCTTGCTCGTCGAATGTTGCTGTCCCGACTCTTTGACGAAGCTGTCAAATGCGCCTTCGACGTTCGATAGCCCGTCGATATCATCGTGGGCTACGCTGGCGTTGTCCGGGTCAGTCAGGAACTGATTGGTGGCTGGCGCTCGCTCAATCAGGGCGTCGTAGTCCACGGATGCCAGCTTGGCTTGCCGCTCAACCTGCTTGCGGTTGCGAACAACCAGGTCGGGGGCGAGCCCTGTCAGCTCGGCCAGGCGTTGAATGCTGGCTTGCTCATCCGGGTTGGTGTCAGCAACGTAGCTCAGAGCCGTGCGGGGGTTGGGCTTGCTCTGCTGGCGCTGGATGGCCACGTCGTACTTGTTTGCCTCTGCGCCCTGAGGTTCTTCTTTGCCGGCGAGGATGTTGTCGTACTGGCTCATTGGTTGGCCTCATTGAACAGGTTGAGGATGTCGGCATCACTCGCAGTGCGGCCGTGGCGCTTAAGCGCCGCGGTAATCTGCTCGTGCTCATCTGCGGGAATCTGCTTGATGTCCGTGACCCGAACGTTGTCCCCAGGCTTCCTCTCAAACGCGCGTTGCTTGTCGGTGAATAAACCGAACAGTCCCGACCCTTCAACCGTTCCTTCGATGAAGGCGTGATCCACGATCTGTTGCACCTGTTCATGGGTGGCTTTTTTGGCCTGTTGCGCTTCAAGGCCGCGTATTTGGTCGTCCACATAGCGGCGTGCCGTTGCCACTTGCTTGGCTACTGCTGATCCAGGCTTAGGGCTGGAAGGCATGCCTGCATTACGCAGGGCGTCGTTAAACAGGGCTGTGCTCGTAGAGATCGATGCTGTTGCTGCGGGGCCGCCGGTGAGCCGTTTGATCTGCAGGTCGGTGAGGCGCGTGAAATCCTCGTTGCTCAGTTTGTCGCGCATGTTGAGCAGGTTGACTTCGTTGCCTTGAGCGATGAGATCCCTAGCATGGGTATACACCTCAGGATCAGTCTGCTGATTCGGACGGTAGCCCATGAGTTGCTTTCGGTCTTTCGCCGGCAGCTTCGCCCATACATCCGCATCGATGTCTTGCCACTTATTCCCTTTCAACAAGAAGTCCCAGGCCTGCCCTTGGTTTTGGACATGCTCTTGCTTCACCTGATCCTGTTGCCAAGTAAATCGGTCGCGGGCATCTGCGATAGCGATACGCTTCTGCTCCCCGGATAGGTCGGTGCGTGCGTCAATCGCCTGGGCGATCGGGCCGAACGTCGGCTGTGCCTCGCTCCGTGCACTGTTCATGACCTTATGGGTGTAATCCTTCGTTTCTCGGAAAGGAATACGCTCAATGAACTCGGCCTCACTGACTTCCCCTTTTCTGGGATCGCCGATTTGCTTGACCCATTCCTGTACTTTCCCAGGCCCTGCGTTGTAGGCCGCAACAGCCAATGCTTCCGAGCCATCAAACGACTGGAGCAGCCTGCCGAAATAGGCCTCTCCCAGAGATCGGTTGTAACTCGCGTCTGTTTTGAAACGCTGCTCATCCCATGGCAGACCTGCAGCTTTGGCAGCTTCTGGGCCGGTGCTGGGCATTACCTGAGCAATGCCAACCGCGCCACGGCTCGACGTGATTGGAGCTCCAGCATCATCAAGCTGCCGGCCACCGCTTTCGGCTTGAACCATTGCTGAGAAAAGCTGGTTGCTACCGCTGGCCACCTGTTGGATCGCTTGCTGACCGGCTGTTACGCCAATGCTTCGATCCAGTAGCGGGTTGAGGGTCTTGGTCAGGCTTTCACGGTTTTTGAGTGTCAGTGCTGCGTATGGGCCGTCATCCCAGTTGGCCAAGTCTCGCTGAACCTGCTGGAGTTGCTGAGAGTCGTTCCCCGCGTTGTGGATGCGTGCCAAAGCGTTAGCTGAGTAGGCAGACTGTTCGAACGTGCGCACTTCTTTGTCCCAGCCGTCTATGCCATATGCGTTACGCCCAACCGTCTGAATACCATCAGCGCGCGCCCGGCTGAAAATTTGGCCCAAATCAGCATCGGGTCGGGCAGCGGCGCTCTCCAGCATGTCAAACCTGGAGCGAAGTTCACTCCTTGCCACACCTGTACGAGCTTCCTGCACTGATCCCTGGATCTGCTGAAGCTTGTTTGCTTGTATCTTGCGGACGGCAAGGTTCAGATGTTCCTGGTCAGCGGCGTCCAGCCCGTCGACTTTGACCGGATCAAGCTTGCTGATGAATTGCTGATAGCTCGATTCGCCTTGATCTGGCTGGACTTCCAAGGTTTTCAGTTTCCCGCTCAGCTCGTTTACCCCAGTGTCGAGCTGACCCTCATAGTCCAACAGCGCGTTGCTAATCTTGACCTTGGCAAGCTCACGATTTTCTTTGTTTTGCTGATCAAGCTGGGTCAGAGCAACGTTTTGAATGGTGCCCGCTAACTGCTGCGCACCACGATTCAAAGTGTTTGGATCTGGAGTAATCACGCGATTCTGAGTTACCTCGGGCGATACGCGAACGCCGGGGCCTAGTGGTATCCGTGCCATTAGGAATTCCTCACCCATGCTGGGTTGGTGTTCAGTTCCTGGGTCTGGCCCTGCATATTTCGACCACTAGCAGATGCCTTCCATCCGCTGGCGATCTGCCCCCCAGTCGAGAGAACGCTGGCAGCTGCCTGCATGTTTGCTGAGGACTTTGCCTGCGATCCTGCGAGTCGCATGTTGGTAGCATCGGCATAACCGCGCTTCTTCTGGTTTTCGCCGTTGAAGATGGTCAGTACCGCGTCCTCCTCTGCGTTGCCGATGATTTCCTCGTTGATGTTGATCGCGGTGCCCTCGCCAACCTCGACGCCCGAGCCCGCAAGAGCAGCGTTCGCCTCGCTTGCCTGATTGCGCGCAACGCGGCGTATGCGGTCGGCCTGTACCACCGAAGCGCTGGAGGCGGCGTCAGCGTCCAATTGTGATTGTTCGGCCTGCGCGTTGTAGTTCTGTTGAGTCTGCTTGGCAGCCTGTTGAGTTGAATAGACGGAATATGCCGTGCCGGCGATGGCAGTTGCGGCGGCGATAGCAGCGGTGTATCCAGACATGGTTATTCTCCAGTGGTGATGATCAGGTCGTCGCTTTGCTGGCGCGACATGAGTGCTGTGGGTTGATCGGTGAATTCAGATTCGGCGTCTTCAACCGTTTTGGCCTGGGTGGCAAAGGTCATGGTCAGATCGGTGTCGGCATGCGCTAAAAACACCTGCTTACGGCCGGCCTGCCCTGGGACGACGTGGTATCCCTTCAGCTCAACTGTTTCGCCACCGATGAAAACTGTGACGTGGCCCGACACGATCAGCAGCGTGGGGATCTTGATCAGGGCGCCAGTGATCATTACGCCGGCGGGAACGCGGATGGTTCGGGTGTAGAGTCCCGCGTGAAAGTGGTGCTGGGTCTGGATGGCCACTTGTTCCATACCAAGCAGATGCGACTCCAAGCCCCGGACTTTCTCAACGTCGGCACTTGTCATAGCGGGGAGTGATGGTGCCGCTGAGGTGATGTTGTTCATGCGAGCACCTTCAGGAATACCTGGTTGGTTTCCCGGTATCCGGAGCGGGGCAGAACCATTGCCAGTCTTCCACCGACCGGCGCGCTAACCATCAGGGCAGTGGCTCCTAGTTCATGCGCACGAATCTCGGCTGTACGCAGAAGCTTGATGCCTACCCCATTTTTTCGGGCATGCGGGGCAACGAAGAATGACTCCATGGCGCAGATGCGACGGCCGGCGTAATGCGGCAAGCCATAAACCAGCAGAGACGCTAGGCCGACCAGACCAGGTGCGAATGCGCCGATAATGTGAAGCGCGCCAGATGCCTCCATGGATTGATAGGTTTCAAAGCACGCGTTCACCTCGCCGAACTCAGGGATTCTCGATTCATCGCCATAGGCAGCCAGTAACTCAGGCAATGCGCCGGCTTTCTCCAGCTCCGCCACCGTGCAGGTTCGAATAATCGTTTCAATGCCCATGGCGTGGTTCCTGTGTGTGTACTTGTGGTTGAGGACGAGATCTGGCTGTGAGTGGTGAAACGGGGCCGGGCTCCGGTCGGATAACCTCGGCGTTTGGCCAGCGATACCGGATTTCTTCCAAAGCCTGGGCTTCTGTCATGGGCTCTCCAATCATGCTGCAGAGCACTTTTCCGTCTTGAACTACATGCCAATGGGAGTGGTGAGGCACCGTCGGGGCGCTCCGCATTTCTGCCTGTTTCTCGGGGTTTGGCTGTGGTTCTTGGGGAGGTGATGCCGCGCCCAGTCGCTCAAACATGCCGCCCAGGACTGTCATGGCCGCTTCTCCAGAACAGGTTTGTGTTCCCACCTGTTCACACCTCTCTGTATTAGTGGGAACGCTCGCAGGCCACGGCCTCTCTGGCTGTTCCCACCGTTCCCACCGTTCCCACCACTTTTTTCAATTGCCCGATGCGACAACCTCAAAAGGTGGGATTGAAATCGAGAGTTCTCAGCACGATCACCACAAAGTGTTCCTGTGATTCTGAAAATGGTGGGAACAGTGGGAACTGGGGGAACAAGCACGGCCAGCAAGGGCTCCAGGCGTTCACACTTGTTCCCACTAAGAAAATTGGTGGGAACAAGATCG
>Ga0066463_1000086_pt1 | contig 13690 bp, 10 predicted proteins | sample LakWasMe93_HOW11_2_FD_59574 | JGI IMG/M metagenome (GOLD analysis project Ga0066463, IMG submission 59574) | Freshwater sediment methanotrophic microbial communities from Lake Washington under simulated oxygen tension - Sediment Metagenome 93_HOW11 | ecosystem: Environmental > Aquatic >...
TACGGGGATAGCTCCGATGGCATTAGCTACAAGATAAGCGAGCTTATTCGCACCTCCTTCATGCCCAGCCAATAGCGAAATAGCATAGCGCCCTGCACTATCCACCACCACCACGGCAGGATCCGAAAGCTTACTTTGTATTTGACCATCTAAAAAGCGCACAGCGATACCCGTCGCAGCAATAAAAATCCACTTTGTATGGTCATGGTAAAATTGATTAAATTGCGTTCTTTGTGATTGCTCGTTATCTAGCCATGGCCGATAGATTTTTCCACCCAACTGAGATTGTAGTGCAGTCGCAAGCGGCTCGTCTTCAACACGAACCAGCCATAGACCTAAATTTGACACTTCATCAGTGTTACCCAAACTCACTCGGTTAACGCTTTCTGACTATCTGAAGCATCGTCTTTTTCTGATTTTTTGGCGACTTCTTTCTTTTTACGTTTTCTAACCACTCTAAAAATGTGTGAAAAGTCTTTGTCATACAAGCGCGATTCCACTTGCGCACCATTGCCAAGCGCAGCGCCCACCAGCATCATAGTGGTCAAGCTCCATTCACCGCGCTTAGTATCTTTAATAATGGTGGATAGAGTACCTTCATAAATCTTTTCTTCAGGCCAAGTGGCTCTGTAAACCAATTTTACAGGCGTGTCATCGGGATAATGTAGGAGTAAATCAGCCACAATTTTTTTAAGATGCGGGCCAGATAAAAAGATACACATCGTCGCTTGATGTTGCGCAAGTTTTTCAATCGCTTCGGCTTCTGGCACTGCCGATGCTCGCCCTGAAACGCGCGTTAATATAATCGTTTGTGATACTTCAGGCTTTGTAAGCTCAGCCTGAACTGTGGCCGCGGCGGCCGTAAATGACGATACGCCCGGCACGACTTCATATTCAATACCAAGCGCCTCTAAACGACGCATTTGTTCCGCCGTTGCGCCATATATTGCAGGGTCGCCTGAATGCAGACGTGCTACATCGAAACCTTCTAACTGTGCGCGACGATAGCAGGTTTCCTGTTGCTCTAGATCTAGCGCGGCTGTATCAAAAATCTCAGCATCTGCGCGGCAATGTTCCAGCATTGCTGCGGGTACTAATGAACCTGCATAAAGCACCATAGGCACACGCCCGAGTATGTTAGCACCGCGCAAAGTAATTAAATCTGTTGCGCCCGGCCCTGCGCCTATAAAATAAACTTTCATGCTGTTAACGCCTTTCTCTTGGTGTTTTACGAATTAGCATGGTGGCCAAATAGCCCATAGTATCGGTGGCGGATAAGGTTTGGACGCCTCTGGCTAAAATTTCACCTGACAAGCCGATACGTTTAGCAAATACGCATTGATGCGCAATGTTCATTTCGCGCAATAGTTCCAATACCCAAGTCAGCCTATCACCAATTTTCATCAGTACGATAATGTCATGTGTTTCAATCTCAGTGCGCAAGGTTTCTTTATCTTCAGGGCAAGGTAATATCAAAGTGCGCTCTTTACCCTCACCCAGCGGCCAATCCAATGCTGAAGCCGCTGCCGCATAACTGGTAATGCCAGGATAGGTTTTATAGACCAGTCCCTGCACAGATTCAATGAGTGCCGCCAAAATATAGCCGTAAGTTGAATAGGTCATGCTGTCGCCAATCGTGAGATAAGCCACGTGTTGACCTGCATGTAAACGCGCCGCGATACTTTCTGCTAAATTCTTATAATGCTCGCTTAATACACTCCGGTCTGGGTCCATATTGAACTCAATCTCAACCAGCTTATGTGCAGGCACATCAATCCCTGCCAAGCACTGCAAAGCCACTGAAAGCTCTGCGCCGCGCGCTCTTGGCACATAGATCAAATCTGCTTGCTTTAATGCTTCAAAAGCCGCCAAAGGCAAATAACCTGCTGGGCCTGGGCCTACGCCTACCCCTGTAAAACTGCCCATTTTTAATGGGTGTACTAATTCACTCATATTGCCTTCTGTACTTTATTCTCTTGAGCCATATAATCTTTTCCTAGCGCGTCACCATTCAGGTTAAACAATCTCACTTCAACACGGTCTACCAACGGCACACGGCTGTGTGCAAGCTGGCTGATTCGACTTTCGATTTCCATCCAAAACGCCTGTGCGCGAGGCTCATTTTTTAAACGTTCCATCACGGCTTCTACTGTATTCGCTTGTCTCATTTCTTCCACAATCGCTGGCTCGAACGCAAGCTCTGCCGCTACATTTGCCACTGCATTCATTGCCATATTACTTTTGCTAGAATGTGTATCCCAAATGCCATCCAATACTTTCGCCAGCTTACCTGGATGCCCTGCCAGCCAAAGCACTTCTAAGCGACTGTTATTCTCTGCCAGTGCCTGCTGAGTAAAATCGAGCGCTTCACCAAGAAAATTGGCGATTTGTATGGCACGCTGTGAGGGTAGCCCTAGCACTTCTTTAGCAAACTGCCTGCCTATCTTACCGGGCAAATACGCCACACTTTTTGCATCGCCACCCAAAGCTACGCGTACATACACTTCAATCGAAGCGATCCAGGATGCAAGAGATAAAGGTTCAACAATACCGCTAGTACCCAAAATAGAAATGCCACCTACGATACCCAGCCTAGGGTTAAAGGTCTTTTTAGCGATTTCCTCCCCCTGCTCACAACCAATAATCAGGTCAAACCCTAAATCATTCATATTTCCAGTTTCAATCAATACCTCTTCAACTGCTTGGCGCATCATCAACCTAGGCACAGGGTTAATCGCAGGCTCACCTACGGCAACACGTAAACCGGGCTGGGTGGCAATCCCCACGCCCTTACCCGCTTTAAAACACAATGCTTGTGTAGCGTTGCGCCGCACTTCGGCATAGATGGTTGAGCCATGCGTACTATCAGGGTCATCGCCACCATCTTTCAATACTTCAGCCCGAGTGGTGTTGGCATCTATCCAACTACAAGCTTGTATGGGAACGATTAAATAATGCGCGCCATCTGGCAGCATGATTTTTATTTGCGCCAGTTGCTGATTAGCTAACAATAGATGAAGTGCTGCCTTAACCGCAGCCGTGGCACAGCTGCCAGTGGTGCGCCCACGCTTTAATCCATTAGGCGCTAGCACGCCAAGGCTAAATTCTATTGGCTCCATCTTGCTCTAAGCTTGTATCTAATGTCGCTAATTGATTCACGGCATCTATCATCAACGCATTCACAATAGTCGCCGCCCACGGTGAGCCACCACGTGTGCCGCTATTGGTAATACGTGGCACTTGTAAACAACGTTTTAATTCATCTTTGCATTCTCGCGTGCCAACAAAACCTACTGGCAGACCAATGACTAGTTGAGGACGCCAACTATGCTCGCGGATCAATCTAGTCGCTTCCATAATCGCCGTAGGCGCGTCACCAATCGCCAAAATAATATCGTTCCCGAACTTCTCCCATGCGCGGCGGATACCTGCGGCTGAACGCGTAATACCATGTGCTTCAGCCATCAGGTAAGTTTCTTTATCATGCACGCCACACCACGTTTCTATACCTAACTGCTCAATTAAGGCTCGCTTGAGGCCAGATTGCACCATGGTCACATCGACCACAACGCGCCTGCAACGCAACAATGCACGAATGCCATTCTCGATTGCACCAGCAGAAAAATACAAATCATTCACAGCTTCAAAGTCACCGCTCGTGTGTACTAAGCGCTGTAAAGCGGTGAGTTGTTCAGGTGGAAAACTGCTCCAATCGCGACCTGCAGCGATAATACGGAAGCTTTCTGCTTCTATCGGGTGTGGTAGGTAAGCTGCAAATGCTACTTTGCTTGCACTGTTATTATCTACGTTACTCATTAAACTTTCTTTTTCCAGTAAACCTACTTTTTCTAACAAACCACTCACTTGCATATGATGCGCCTGTTGCGGTTCACCCACTTGCGCTTCAAAACCGACAATCTGTACGCGATATTTACACAAGGTACAATTCATCGCGGCGCGACCTTCAATCGCTTCACGCGCGCGCTCTATCATCACATCTGCGACATAAGGATGTGCGCCAAAATAACCAGCACTTAAAACCTCTAAAGCAGGTTCACGTTCACGCAATGCATCTGCTGCGGCGTAGATACGCTTTACTAATACGCCATCAAACAGAAAAAACGGCAACACGATAATACGTGCAAACCCTAGCATGGCTGCCGCACGTAAGCCATCTGCAACCAATGGTTTAGCTGTGCCTGAATAACAGACATACACGCCGCCAAAACCCATACCTTCTTCAAGCATGCGTGCAAGTTTTGACACTTCACCATTGGCATCAGGGTCGGTCGTGCCGCGGCCGACAAGTACCAAGCATGTGTCATCTCGGCGTATAGTTTGTTGCGAAGTCGATTCAGCTTCAATAATGCGCTCTTGGGCTAACTGCAATAGTTGCGGGTGTAAATTTAAAGGCGCACCAAAATGAAAATCAATCTTTGGATATTTGCTTGCCATTGCTAATAATTCACTAGGCATATCATTTTTAGCATGACGTGCGGCTAATAAAACCCCTGGCACAACGGCAATTTGTGTCATGCCTGCCGCAATGTTTTGCTCTATCGCTTCGCTAATGGTTGGGCTAGAAAACTCAAGGTAGCCATGATGAATCACATGTTCAGGTGCACGCTGTTGTACAAGCTTAACTAATGCCTCAAATTCACGCACAGCATCAGGGTCACGGCTGCCGTGGCCTGCAATCACAATGCCAAACTTGGTATCGGTGGTAAGCATTAGACTGTTTGCGGCATTCATAGACATGCTTGCTCAGCCTGCACACTTTCAGTCGCAATAGATACAGGCGCTGGTTCTATTTGACTCGCCATCGGATTAAGTGTGCGAATGAGCATAATGCTCATATCAGAAAATTCTTGGTTCACACATTCAGCTAGCGTACCGTGCCATTCGGCATCGCCACGGGTGAGATTTTCCCACACTTCCGTTGGGTGGTCAGCAGGAATACCACTTTCTAGTAGATAGGCGGCAATAGCTGGCGGCATAAAAGAACGTGCTGCATCCCACGGACATGGAATCACAATCGCATTACGTGCATCTTGCAACACATGGACTAAATGCCGCTTAAATGGCGTTAAATCCCCACGTCGATGAAACGTAATAAAGGTAGTTTCATCAAAACAAACCTTAGATTTTGACGCTAAAATCTGCGCGGATGAAATACCAGGCAAGGTTTCTACAGGGTGACCGCAAGCACGTTCTACACGCTCAAGATATTGAAAACCGCTAAAGTGAATATCGCCCATAAAAACCACCACACAGCGTTTTCCTGCATGGTGTGCAGCAGCCACTAGCTCTAATTGTGCCACTTGATCTCGATAGCCCATATAGACAATTTCAGCACTTGCGGGAATTAAGCTCTCCACAACATTGATGACCGCATTAAAGCCTGCAACAACATCTGCGGAGCGTATTAACCCTGCACCGCGTTGCGTCATATAACCTACGTCGCCTGGACCGGCACCGATACAAATAATCATGATTGTTTTCCTAACACGCGTTTTTTCTCAAAAATTAACTATGCCCACATTTGTTACCTTAATATTAATTAATAGCATCATACACGCCCCATGCGTGCGTAAATCGTCAATGCGAGATTCCCAGCGGATAACTCTTCTAACGTTAAATACTCAGCGCCCATAGCTTGCGATAGCTGATTGGCGCGACCAAGTCGCAAATAGCCAGTCTCAGTATCCAGCACTAAAGCGGGTATGGCACGTTCGGCGATTAAACCCGCCAATGCCAGCGTTTCGCGCCACGGGTCGCCATTTTCCTGTACGGCTACATTCACTTTGCCATCACTCAACACAATCAATAATGGTGGCGCATGGCGTGCATGACTTTGCTCAAGCATGTCTAAGGCTAATTGCAAAGCATGCGATAACGGGGTGCGTCCGCCGGTCGGCAATTCACGCAATGCAAGCTCAGCTTGCTCTACACTGCGCGTAGGCGCTAACAAAATACTGGCTTTCTCACCACGAAACGAAATGACTGCCACTTCATCGCGTTGCTGATAAGCATCGGTCAATAAACTTAACACTGCGCCTTTAACGGCTTCCATACGTTGCTGCGCGGCCATAGAGCCTGAGGCATCGACCACAAACAGAATAAGATTCGCAGTTTTTCCAGTACGAATATTTTGATGCAAATCGCTACGCTTCACGCTGAATTCAGTTGCATCACGCATCGCTGCACTTTTTAAGGTCGCGGCAATGGCAAGACTATCAGGATTTTCATGCGGTACAGTACGCAATACGCGTCCGCGTGCAACTTCACTCACCTGGCTTCTGCGGCCAGCACTGCTATGGCTATTTGCACTTAATGCAACTGATATTTTGGGTGATGGATGCGTTAAAGCGGCCGAGACAATTTGCTCGCTAGCAGGTTGAGTTGCATTGTTTTGCTCTGTTAGTGCTCGATTTGATCCCTCTTGTTCAGCGGGCGCTTGTGATTCGGGTCTAGGCGGCTCAGGTTTAGATGGTGCTTGATTCTCATTCGCAGCGTTCTGGTTCTCTGCCGCCTCATTCATTAGCTCATCAAGACGTTCTTTATCCAACCCAGGCTGCTCAAATGGCTTACGGCGGCGGCGATGTGGCAACACAAATTCTGCCGCATTTTTGACATCCGTAAGATTCACTGCTGTTCGTCCATCTAAGGCTGCAAGCGCACGTGCAACCTTGTGCATCACAATATCCGCACGCAGACTGGCCACTTCAAATTCACAACATAAATGGCTGATTAAATCGAGAATATCATCTGCCAGCACTACGTCTACAAACAGACTTTGCGCTTTCACTACCTGGTTGCGAAACTCAGTTTGTTGCGCTTGGTAAGACCTAGCATAGCAAGCCGGATCGGCCTCAAAAGCAATACGTCTGCGCACCACCTCAGAACGCTGCACTTTATCTTGTGGCGCCTTAACTTCCACCATAAGTCCAAATCGGTCTAATAATTGTGGACGTAAATCACCTTCTTCAAGATTCATCGTACCAATCAAGGTAAAACGCGCTGGATGGGTAACGGACAAACCCTCGCGCTGCACAGAGTTTTGACCCATTGCCGCGGCATCTAATAACACATCAACCAAATGGTCAGGTAGCAGGTTCACTTCATCAATATAAAGTATGCCACGGTGCGTAGCGGCAAGCAGGCCAGGCTGAAAAACACGTTTAGCGCCTTTAAGCGCGCGCTCTAAATCTAAAGTGCCAATCACACGATCTTCAGTTGCTCCCAGTGGCAAAGTAACAAAGGGCACTGGTGAATCTTGAATCACATGCGCTGCATCGTGGCAAATTTCGCATTGCTCATAAGGTGCATTGGGGCTGCAATTATAGGCACAACCTAGCGTACGTTTTATCGGCGGTAAAATGTCGACAAGTGCACGTGCCGCCGTGCTTTTAGCCGTACCTTTATCGCCGCGAATCAATACGCCGCCTAAGCTAGGGTCAACCGCACAAAGTAATAAGGCGGTCTTGAGCTGCGACTGGCCGACTATCGCTGAAAAAGGGAAACTGACACTATTCATAAAAATTACTCAACTATCTTATACACTTCGTGGGCTTTCGCCGCGTGCTTCTAACATGGTTTCGCTGCTTAAAAACAAATCACGTAACGATTCTAGCGATTCAGCTTTTGGCGCAGACCACATGCCGCGCTCAGCCGCCTCTAACAATCTTTCTGCAATAGCATTTTGCGCCCATGGATTCGCCTCTTGTAAGAACTCTTGCATCACTGGGTCAAACGCATATTCACTGGCGACTTGCTCATACATCCAATCTTCCATCACTTCGGCCGTCGCATCGTAACCAAACAAATAATCTACCGTTGCAGTTAATTCTAACCCACCTTTATAACCGTGTTTACGAATGCTATCTAGCCATTTTGGATTCACGACGCGAGAACGAAATACCCGTAAGGTTTCTTCTTTAAGATCGCGCACTTGTGCCTTATTTGGATCATGACTATCGCCGAAATAATGCCGCGGCTGTTGCCCAGTCAATGCACGTATGGTGGCAATCATGCCACCGTGGAATTGCAGATAGTCATCGCTATCAAAAATATCATGTTCACGATTATCTTGATTATGAAGCGCTACTTGCACACCGGATAAGCGTACTTTAAAGGCCTCGCGTTCATCTGCACCCTGCACATGGCGCGTATAAGCGTAGCCGCCCCAGTTGATATACGCTTCAGCAAAGTCTTGATCGACTTGCCAGTTTTTTTCTTGTATCAACGGCAAAATACCCGCGCCATAACTACCGGGTTTTGCACCAAATATACGGAAACTGGCGCGACTTTTTGCCGTTTCTTCACTTAAACCTTTGCCTATCCATTGCGCTAATTCCTCTAAATAATGTTTTTTAACAAAATTCTCGGAGAGCGGTTCATCAAGCGCAATCACGGCTTGCACAGCATCGTCTATCAAACTGACCAGTTGCGGAAACGCATCACGGAAAAAACCACTAATGCGCGTAGTGACATCAATACGCGGGCGTTTAAGCGCGGCCAGAGATATCACTTCTACACCAATAAGCTGGCGATTTTCTGGTCGCCACACTGGCTTAACACCCATCAGCGCTAGTATTTGCGCTACATCATCGCCATGCGTACGCATCGCGCTAGTGCCCCAAATGCTGATGGCTACGCTTTCAGGATACGCTCCTGTTTCTTTCAAATGTCTTGCCAATACTTCATGTGATAGTTGCTGGCCGACTCGCCAAGCTGATTGCGAAGGCACGCTGCGCGGGTCAACCGAATAAAAGTTTCTACCAGTTGGCAATATATGCGCCATGCCCCGTGTAGGGGCGCCGCTAGGGCCTGCAGGTACATAACCGCCTGACAAACCAACCAGCAGGTAATGAATTTCGTCTGTGGTGCGGATGAGGTTAGGTACTAACGTATTGCAGGTAAACTGCATAACCTTACGCAAACCTTCAAAGCGATTATTTTCTTGCAGTATTGAAGGTGAAGCGATTGCAGGTGCACGTTTTTTAAGTGGCTGTTTAAGGCCTCCCATTAAACTAGCTGATTTTTGTTTTGTCACAGGTTGTAATAATGCGCGTGAGGAAAAACTACTTTCTTCACGTAAATGCCCAAACAAACTTTCTACTACGCCATCAATCATTGTCGCATTAAAATTGCCAGCCTGGAGCGTCATTAATAGCTGGCCACATAATTCATCAATCGCTTCAATCGCGTCAGAACGCGTCACTATTGGGCGCTGAGCAATCTCAGCGAGGCTAGCGACTACATTAATGCGTCTGCCACGATCTTCCAGCAGCATATCAATTTTCAAGCCGAATACTTTTGCGACCTCTTCCTGCAGGCCAGGCACATCCTGATTGGGCAGTCGCGTAAGCGATAACAGCATGTCCACCATTTGGTCATTTGCAGGAGCCTGACCCAGAATATGCAAGCCATCCCGAATCTGTGCGGTGCCTAATTCACACAAATAACCATCTAAATCTTCAATTAAGTGCGCAATATCAGCACCATCCATAGTGCCTAGCTCGCTAGGTAAGGCCTCACCATGATGATGGTGATGATGGTCGTCATGTCCATGATGATGTTCATTCTCGTGATGGTAGTCATAATGATCATGGTCGTGAACGCCATCATGCGCGTGATCATGCTTAATTAATTTAAGCTGCAAATCACCATCAAGATTAGTTTGTTTAACCAAATCCCAAATTTGTTGCTGTAGCAACGGCAATTTAGCTGGGTCTAACACTTCTACTTGATAATATTCATCCACTAACTGTGTGAGCTGCGCCAGCGCTCCGTAAGTGTCCGCAGTAGTCATGGGTGGCATTAAATGGTCAACGACTACAGCATGTGCTCTGCGCTTAGCCTGCGCGCCCTCGCCCGGGTCGTTGATAATGAATGGGTAGAACAGTGGCATGTCATCTAATAGCGCGTCTGGGAAGCAATCTGCGGATAAACCTACGCCCTTACCTGGCAACCATTCAAGCGTGCCATGTTTGCCCACATGCACAATGGCATCTGCCTGAAAAGTACTTTTAAGCCAACGATATAGCGCGTAATAATGATGCGTAGGCGGCAAGTCTGGCTGGTGATAAATCGCATCAGGATCCATGCCGTAACCACGTGGCGGCTGTAGGGCGACAAAGGTATTACCAAACGTCATGCCAGCCAATACAATATGACCATCCTGCACATAAACACTACCTGGCGCTTCGCCCCATTGCGCCACCATTTTCTGCTGCATGTCTAATGGCAATTCAGCAAACCATTGCTTATATTGAGCGACTGGCACACGCCCTGTGGTATTCTTTAGCTGGTCGGTGGTTAAATAAGTTTGGTCATAGGCACAGTGGTCTATCAGTTGGTGTATCAGCGCAGTGCCAGTTTCTGGCAAACCTTTAATGTCATAACCCTCAGCTTGCATGGCATGCAATATCGCAATCAGCGAAGCTGGCGCATCTAAGCCCACTGCATTGCCAATTTGCGAAGCTTTGCTATTCGCGTTGGTAAACATAAAAGCGATACGTTTGGCTGAGTTTTGTTTATGTTTTAACTGCGCAAAACGCGCCGCTAAACCAGCTATTCTGGCGACACGGTTTGGCACCGGTTCATAAGCAACAAGTTCTTGCGGGAAGCCAGCTGCATGCGCCTTAAACGAGATAGGGACACCAATGATACGCCCATCAAACTCAGGCAACACTACATTCATTGCAGCATCTAAAGGCGTCATGCCACGTATAGATTGCGTCCATTGCTGCAAGGTCATGCCGCTAGTCATGGCTTGTAGCACAGGTATATTAAGATGCGCCAATGCAGCAACAGACCAACCCGCAGGCGTAGTCGCGCCAGCCGTAATCTCGCCCATGGCAAATGACGTGGTATTGATTAATACATCAATATGCAAGCCTCCTTGAAAATTTTCAAAATAACGTAATCCTGTAGGTAAATTAGCGCCGTCACTACCTGCTCGTAATGATGAAGTAAACACAGGCAGTGCGTTCAGGCCTTTGGCTTGCAGCGCATCAACCAATGCATCGATAAACCGCGTATTGCCACTTAACCAGTGCGCACGATAGAAAACAATCCCTACACTAGGCAAGCTTGCGTCACGAATCGCTAACCAATCCTCTATGGTGGCATCTTGCGCCAGTTCTGGATGATAAATACCATGTTCAGGCAGCGCACGTGGCGCTTCGTAACCAAATCCCGTGAATAGCAAATGGTCAGATACATAGCGCATTAACTGCGCAATATTCACACTACCGCCCGCCTGAAAATACATCATGGCAGACTGCAACACGTCAGGCGCAACACTAGAGATTGCAGCTAATTCAGGGTCAGGTTCGCCTGTACCGCTCACTGCAATTAAATAGCAACCTCTTTGCTTGGCTTGATTCACTAATTCAGTAAAGCCCTGTACAGCGCTCAAGCGGCCTAAAACGCGGAGTATAATAATTTCAGCCGAAGCAATGCTATTAGGTATATTGCTGACGATTACGGGCGTTGAATCTTGAGCCGTTTCACTCTCAACACTTTGCAAGTTAACACCTGCAGATTGCGGAAAATCTACTGGCAAAAGCTTGATCGCACTATGCAACATCGCAAGATCACTTGGCGCGTGCGTGAGCAATACGATACGTGCATGAGGCTTTTGCAGATCAAGCATTGATGTTAGTTCCATCTATGATGGTATTTAGAACTGCATCATCAATATCGCCTTCACCAAGCTTGTGGAATATCAAGTCCTCCACTAACTTTCCCTGTTCAAGATGCTCGGTAACGATGCGATCTAAAGCAACTTCATCCTTACATTGATACCAAACACCTTCAGGATAAACGACCACTAACGGCCCTTTGTTTTTACACACCACCATGCAATGCGTGCGCGTGCGTTTAACCCGTAAATTTGGACGCGCATCTATTCTATCGCCCAAGCTTTTAAACATCGCTTCCGCTGCTACGCCGCCCTCAGTACAAAGCGGGCCAGTACACATCAATATATGTCGAGTATGAGTTCTCATCGCAATTCTTTTAATTAGTCACTATCACAGCACAAATTTAAACGTATTTCTAGCAGCTTAAAGTGTATTAAGCATTAGCCAAAAGATAGCGTATAAAAATAGTATTGTGGTGAAAGGCGAAACAAAAGACGGATGCAAAAATAGGCAGCCATCGATGTCGCCCTCCGCAACACAATGCTAGTAATGTAATGTCTAAGGCAGGTATCCGGGCTTGTGAGGCAAAAACACTTCTCACTTACCGTTGCGGGGGCAGCACAGGCATTGTAAAACGCACCTATTTCCCTTTTCACTTAGCCATTAAATGGCATCAGCACCTTAGTGGAATGATTATAAATTACTTAGCTTATTTATCCTAAATAATTTAGCGCTAAGCACCACTCAAACATCGGCGTTAAATATGTTAGCATCTCACTTAATTCGATATAATAATTTGTGCAACACTTTTGAAAGTAGAAAAATCATGTCATTAAATATTAGTATTATTGATCATTTAGTAACCCCTTCGTTAACCACTCTAAAAGAGAAAGTACTACCAAGTTTGTTGGCAGTAGCTCTTGGCGCCGTATTGCTTTACGGTGCAGGCTTTTCAGAGATGTCACAACTGCATAACGCTGCACATGATGGCCGCCACTCTGCTGGCTTTCCTTGCCACTAAACGCACGTGAATTCTATTTTAAGTTGGGGCGCGTTTAAGCGCATCGTTGCAACAGCTGCAGTATCTGGCCTCATTGCTGGCTTGCTATTAACAGCGATTCAGCAAATTCAGATACGACCGATTATTACCCAAGCTGAAATTTATGAGCAAGCGGCATCTGTTGAAACCACTCTGCATCATCAAGATGTGCATGAGCATCACGATGAGCATGCACACAAGCATGAAGCGCATGAACACAGCACTAGAGATTGGCAGCCAGCAGAAGGCATAGAACGCACCGCATTCACCACATTAGCTAATGTTAGTTTGGCAATAGGCTTTGGCCTATTTCTTACAGCAGCCTTTAGTTTGCGCGTGAATAGCAAGAAAAAAGCTAATATCAACTCCGCTAATTATAAAACTGATAACTGGCGGGCAGGCTTGTTGTGGGGGCTAGCTGGTTACGTAGTTTTTTTCGTAACACCTTCATTAGGACTACCACCTGAGCTACCTGGCGCTCAGTCAGCTCCTCTGCATGATAGGCAGTTATGGTGGTTGTTAACTGTATTAATGAGCGCTACTGGTTTGTACCTTTTAGTCTTTGTAAAACAAGTTGGCTTTAAAGTATTGGGCTTACTCTTTATAGTCACGCCGTACTTAATAGGTGCACCTGAACCGTTAACGTACGCCAGTACTGCATTAGATGCACTAGCGAGTACTTTTATACAAGCAACTGCAATTGCTAACGCTCTTTTTTGGTTGAGTCTTGGTGTGTTGGTAAATTATTTTTACAAAATATTTAAATAAAACCAGCATCACTTTAAATACAGTCATAAAACGTTATTGCAGGCAACTTAGATTTAATTTTAACAATACAAATTTTTTCAAATTTATAAAAATACATATCAATGAGTTCTCATCGCTACTCTGACGCTGAAGTTGAAGTTATTTATCGAGTAATTAGAGAACGGCGTGACATTAAGCCCGCAAGTAAAAGGCGCGACTGTGTGCGAGTTTGAAATGTGCGATTTGCAGTTTG
>Ga0066463_1000090_pt1 | contig 13584 bp, 12 predicted proteins | sample LakWasMe93_HOW11_2_FD_59574 | JGI IMG/M metagenome (GOLD analysis project Ga0066463, IMG submission 59574) | Freshwater sediment methanotrophic microbial communities from Lake Washington under simulated oxygen tension - Sediment Metagenome 93_HOW11 | ecosystem: Environmental > Aquatic >...
GAACTGATGTGGGTTGGTCCCACGTCTCCTTGTCGGATTTCTGGACGGACTACAAAGCCGGAAGAGCGAAGGATGTTCGTGGCGTTATCCAGCGCTTTTCGGTTTGGCTGAAAGCGGGCATAAACTGTTGCCATAGAGGCTCGCAACTTTCAGATAATTGTCAGAAGTTTGCTAGAGTAAGTGAGCAAATATCTCGTTTTTACCATAGGAACAGCGGGGCTATCAGACCAACGCACGCTAATGCGTGTCAATACAAGGAGATGATCGTGCAGAGAGACCCTCTAGACGATTCACAAAAAAAACCTAATTTACCCAGCGGAGAAGGGATACCAGCTCCGAGCGGTGAGGCCAATCTGATTGACACCGATTACGTCATCGGTCAGGACAATATCAGAGGCGATTTTTCGTTCTCCTTAGATATTCATGGCAAAGTATTCATCATTTCTGCAGCCACAGTATTGCTTTTTGTCATTATGACGCTGGCTTTACAGAATGAAGTTGAACCTCTTTTCAGTTCAATCCGTAATTGGTTGACCGGCCACTTGGCCTGGTTTTTCATGAGCGTGGCCAACATCTTTGTAGTTCTATGTCTCGCGTTGATTGTTTCGCCTCTCGGAAAAGTTCGATTGGGCGGTAGGGATGCCAAACCGGATCACTCATACATCGGTTGGTTTTCTATGCTGTTCGCCGCAGGTATGGGCATCGGGCTTATGTTCTACGGTGTTGCGGAACCGATGTCTCATTATTCCGCCGCGATGGGAGGCGTCAGCCTCGATGCATCCGGAGCGCGTGTTGACTGGGCACCACTTGGAGGTGCTGCGGGTGATATGAAGGCCTCTGCCGACTTGGCCATGGCCGCGACCATCTTCCACTGGGGGCTCCACCCTTGGGCAATTTACGCAATTGTTGCGTTGTCCTTGGCATTGTTTTCTTATAACAAGGGCTTACCGCTTTCGATACGGTCCATTTTTTACCCATTGCTGGGCGAGCGCGTATGGGGATGGCCGGGTCACATCATTGATATCCTGGCTGTATTTGCCACCTTGTTCGGGTTGGCGACTTCTTTGGGTATCGGTGCAGAACAAGCGGCAGCGGGAATTGAATATCTATTTGGTATCAAGTCGACCAATGTCAGCAAAGTGGTGCTGATTATAGGCATCACGATGATTGCCCTTTGGTCAGTGCTTTCGGGCTTGGACAAGGGTGTAAAGATGCTGTCCCAGATCAATATGGGACTGGCTTTGCTCTTGCTGCTGTTCATTATTATTGTGGGTCCAACAGTGGCTATTTTCACTGGTTTCTTCAAGAACTTGGTGACCTATGTCGAATACCTGCCCGCACTTTCCAACCCTTTTGGTCGCTCGGATGCTGAGTTCACCCAAGGCTGGACCGCGTTCTACTGGGCGTGGTGGATTAGCTGGTCGCCGTTTGTAGGGATGTTCATCGCGCGGGTCAGTCGTGGCCGTACCGTCCGGGAATTCTTGATTTCGGTACTGTTGGTGCCTTCGCTGGTATCGGTATTGTGGATGACCACCTTTGGTGGGACTGCCATCGATCAGGCAACAGTTCAGGGGCTGGTAGGTGTCAAGGACGCCGTACTGGAGCTCAAGTTGTTCGCCATGCTGGAGGGGTTGCCGCTCAAGGAAATCACGTCACTGCTCGGGATTGTCCTGGTGATTGTCTTTTTCATCACATCCTCGGACTCCGGTTCGCTAGTGATCGATACGATCACGGCGGGAGGGAAGGTCGATGCCCCCGTCCCGCAGCGCGTTTTTTGGGCCATCATCGAGGGCGTGATTGCCATCGCTCTACTGTTGGGAGGAGGCTTGGTCGCACTGCAAGCGATGGCGGTTTCCACGGGGCTGCCCTTCGCCATTGTGCTGATGATCGGATGTATTTCGCTGGTCAAAGGGCTGATGTCTGAACCCCGATCCTGATCCGTTTTGAAAGGTAGAAAAAAGGTGCGTGTGAGGATGCACCTTTTTTACAGGCTTTTTTTGTGTGTCAGTCCCATAGCTCACCAACGGCGATAGAGGGGACGTAGTGGTTGGCAATTTGTGCCTGCAACAACTCCGCCGTGGCGAGGGCATCAGTCAGTGCATGATGAGCGTGATACTGAGGCAGGTTGTACCGCATACGGCTATCAGCCAGCCTGATCGATAGAAGAGGTCGGCGAAAAAGCCTGTCAATCCAACCGCGTTGCTTTCGATGCATTCGTGCCTCCAGTTGCATGGTGTCAATCACTGGGAACTGCAATCCTTCTCCAATGTGACGGCGCAGCGACTGATCTAGAAATCCCCGTTCGATGGTTCGGTAGTGAACGACGATCACTTTTCCAGCCATGGCCTCAAGAAGCGTCTCCAATACGTCGGGCAACTGCGGCGCATTCAAAATATCGCTGTGTGTAATGTGGTGGAAGGTGACTGATTCGCCGCGTAACTCTGACAGTGGATTGATTAGCCAATACAATGCTTCGCCACACCGTATTCGCTTCAGCGTGAAAGGCAGTAAACCAATACTGACAACGCCGTCAGCCTTGGCATTCAGTCCGGTGGTTTCAACATCCATTGCGAGCATTTCAACGTGCTCCAAGGGTGTCTCAGCGCCGACGACGCCGGCCTCATAAAAACGCTTAAGAAGCGGATGTTCAGCTTGCGCCGCGAGCGTATGGAACCGCGCATTCCAATCTATGCTTGCGCTGCGTTTCTGAGGAGGTGCATTTGTCATCGAGAAGGCCTGACGCTGCCGGGATACCTGAAACGTAAAAACTTCTGTGCATTGCTCAGCACCCGGAACGCCTCCTTGAGATTGTGACGTTCGCTATTTGAAATACGTTCGGGCTCAATATAGTTATCTGGTATTTGCCCTTGCTCGATCGCATCGGCTTGGTGCCGAATCCGCACCATGGACAAAAATTCCAACGCGTAGCGTAAATGTTTGATGGCCTCCGGCTGCATGAGTTGTGTGGCGCTGATGGCATCCAGTCGATCAAAGGAGTTCTGCGCCGTACTGCCGCATGCCAGGGCATGAATCCGGATCACGTCGGTCAACGGGGCGGTGCCACGACCTTTGAGATTGATCAAATGCTTGTGTTGGCCATCCGTCTCCATAACGAATGTGCGGAAAAAGCCCAAGGGTGGCGTTCTGTTCAACGCGATACGTGCCATTGCGTTGAGAAAGGTCGGCGTGACACTCGACTTTGTCGCACACAGGTTCTTAAGCTGCTCGACCAATGCGAGTTCGCCGTAGACGCCGTCAAGATCGAAGAAGATGCAGCTTTTAAGCAAAGTGGCGGGGTTGGGTTTTTCGATCCACTGGGTGAAATACGATCGCCAGACGCGCAAAGGCTGACGCCATTGATCATTGGTTGCCATGATGCCGCCCTTGCAATAGGAATAGCCGCAGGCAGCAAGGCCATCACTCACGTATTCCGCCAGTTTTTTAAAGTACTCGTCGTGTTTTTCGGGATCGAAACGATCGTCCAGTACCAATGCGTTGTCCTGGTCGGTCAGGAGCAGTTGTTCGTCCCGCGCCATTGATCCAAGCACCATGAAGCAGTACGGAACCGGGGGCGGGCCCAACTCTCCCTCTGCCAACTCAAGCAAACGTTGGGTGAAGGCGCGTCCGATACCGGAAATGGCGTTACCAATCATCTGGGCCGTGGCGCCGTCGCGCACCATGCGGATATAGGTGCCACGCAAGTCCCGCAACAGGGATCGCAAACCTGAGACAGAAGTCTGGTTGGAGATACTGTTGACCAGATACAAGCTGCTCTGCGATTCGTGCCGAATAATGTCAGACAGGTTGATCAGGCCTAAAGCGCGTCCTTTGTGAACGACCGGTAGATGATGGATGTTGCGCCTTAGCATGCACAGCATGGCTTCAAATACCGAGTCATCCGCCTGGATGACAATCGGGTCACCGGACATCACCTCAGCAACCGTCATGGCGCTGGCACTGCCATTGGTGGCCACCACTCTAGTGCGAAGGTCCCTGTCCGTGACGATCCCCAACATCCTTTCTGTGCCCTGCTGACCAGGCTCTAGTACTACCACGCAGGATACGCTTTCCCGAGTCATCAATTGCGCGGCTTCATGGATGGAAGTGTGGGGGGCGACCCAGACCAAATTGCGCGAAATTAAAGCGCGTGATTTGAGTTGTATCAAATCGCTTGCCCGACCTTGGGCCTCGACAGCCGACTTGAGTCTGGAGTGACCTTCGGCTTCGACGAAATCAGCAAAACTGTCGTTTTGATCGCACAGTTCGGCGAACACGTTCGCCGGGATAAAGTAGATCAGGCTGTCTTCGAGTGCGCGGGCTGGGAAACGTACTTTGTTGCTGCGCAGTAAGCCCGCCTGGCCAAATATATCGCCCTCCTCAAGACGATTATAAAGCGCACCGTTACGTCGATAGATTTCTACCGCGCCACTGCGCACGTAGTGCAAGTCACGAATAATTTCGCCGGCTTCAAGGATCTTGCTTCCTGCTTTGAAGTAACTGACCTCAACGCGCTGCGCAATCGCTTCCAGGGTGACTTGCGACAGCGTGTCAAAGGGAGCGAACCGGTGAAGATGGTCGCGTATTTCTAGTAACTCTATCTGCATGAAGTCTCGTACCTAACGGGTTTGGAGCAAAGGATGCTGCTCCGTCGCTGCAGTTTCATCAGACGCTGCGGTTCATTCGCTACGGCTTTGTCACCGGCGTCTTGCATGCTGATGATAGTTGAAACCCACCCCAAAGAACGGTCTCCGTTACGACTGAGGGCAGATGGTCTGCTTGGAAAAGAGCAGCATGCCTCGCGCGCGCAGTGGCACCTGTTGCACAAATTCGGGGATCAAAAGGGCAGGGTCATCTATTTTATGTCGACTGATACAAAACCTGTGTTATCGTCGGCCATCAATCTACAGAGCCAATTCAGTCAATGGCCCGTCCTCGCACATTCGATGAGTCAATAGTTCTAACCGCTGCCGTCGAGGCATTCTGGACGCAGGGATACGAGGGCACTTCAACCCGTGATCTCGTCAGGTTCACTGGCCTCAATCAGCCAAGCCTTTACAACGCCTTTGGCGATAAACGCAGTCTTTATCGCCGTGCCCTTGAACACTATCTGGAGTGCAGCGTGCGCGCGCGGATTCGGCGCCTCGAAGGCGCACCACACGCGGGGAAGGCCATTACCGAGTTCTTTGCTGAAGTGCTGTATCGCACGCTGAACGATCGATTGAACCGTGGGTGCCTATTGGTCAACTCTGCCCTTGAGGCGAATGGAGAGGATGCGGATTTGCGTCAGGCCGTGGCGGATGAACTTGAAGCAATTCGCAGCTTTTTTGAAGACCGGTTGCAGGCTTTCAGCCTGCAACAAGACGGTGCTGCAGGAATAGGTGCGAAGCAGGGGGCCAGTCATCTCGTCAGCGTCTTGCTGGGTGTTCGAGTGTTGGCACGGATCAACCTCGATCCTGCGTGTGTAACAGACGCTATTGGTATTGCACTTCATAGCCTTGGGCTGCCGCCCTTGAATTCTTGCGACGTTCACTGAAAGCCAATACACGGAGTCAACATGATCAAGTTCTATTATCACCCGTCACCCAACCCGGCCAAGGTTGCGATTTTCCTGGAGGAAACAGGTCTTGCATACGAACTCATCCCTGTTGATACGCGCAAGGGTGAACAGCACGATCCAGCGTTTATAAAGATCAATCCCAACGCGAAGACACCGGCGCTGGTAGATGACGACAACATTGTGTTCGACAGCAACGCCATACTGCTTTACCTGGCTGAAAAGACCGGGAAATTCCTGCCTGCCGACACTCTAAAAGCTCGCGGTGAGATGTATTCCTGGCTCATGTTCGTTGCAACCGGTATTGGTCCGTATTCCGGTCAGGCGGTTCACTTCAAACACTTCGCACCCGAGCCAAAAGATTACCCCGTTACCCGCTACACGTTCGAAGCCTGGCGTCACTGGACAATCATCAACGATCACCTGGCCAACCAGCCTTACATGCTCGGGAGCGAGTACACGCTGGTGGACATGGCCGTATGGGGTTGGGCACGCGCGGTACCTTTCATCTTGGGTAATGAAGCGTGGGTAAAACTTCCGAACGTTAAGCGCCTACTCGACGAGATCAACGAACGACCGGCTGCACAGCGTGCTGAAGCGCTGAAAGCTCAGCACAGTTACAAGACCGAGATGGATGATGAAGCCCGTAAGGCAATGTTCCCTCAGATAACTCAGTAGAGGCGCCAGACTATGATCGACTTGCATTACTGGACTACCCCTAACGGGCACAAGATTTCAATGTTCCTCGAGGAGTCCGGGCTACCTTATCGCATCGTTCCTGTGAACATTGGCAAAGGGGAGCAGTTCACGGCGTCGTTTTTGAACATTGCTCCCAATAATCGGATTCCAGCCATAGTCGATCATGCGCCACTGGAGGGTAGTCAGCCGTTATCTATCTTTGAATCGGGCGCCATTTTGTTGTACTTGGCAGATAAGACACATCAGTTCATTCCTGATGATCTACGAGGGCGCAACGAAACGTTGCAATGGTTGTTCTGGCAGATGGGAGGACTGGGGCCGATGGCAGGGCAAAACCATCACTTCGTCCAATATGCTCCTGAGCCAATCCCCTACGCTCAAGATCGCTATATCAAGGAAACCGCTCGATTGTATGGCGTCTTGAACAAACACTTGGCTGACGGTCGTGACTACATTGCTGGCGACTACAGCATTGCCGATATGGCCAGCTACCCCTGGATCGTGCCGCACAAGCGTCAGCAGCAAGACCTTGCCGACTTCCCTCATTTGGCCCTGTGGTTTGAGCGCGTCCGAGATCGCCCTGCGACGAGGCGCGCCTACGCGCTGGCGGAACAAATCAACACCGCACCGGTGGTCGACGAGGAGACTCGCAAACTGCTGTTCAACCAGGATGCGAGTACTGTTCGGTAACGCCTATCTCGGGGAAATGCCTCGCGTTCCGCTGCATTCATCCCTCTATTTCCTGAAGCCAAACGCGATCTCTCGACGTCATGACTTCATGACGTCATCAGTTCATGCCCAGCCAGTTTGGTAGCGCCAGGGAGATCCAAGGCACGTAGGTAATCAGGATCAGGAACAGCAGCAACAGCATTAGCCAAGGCATGGCCGCTTTTATGGTTGCAGGCAGCGTCATGCCTGTCACAGCGGAGGTTACGAACAGATTCAAACCTACCGGTGGAGTGATCAAGCCGATTTCCAGATTGACCACCATGATGATGCCGAGATGAATCGGGTCGATACCCAGCTTTGTAGCAATGGGGAAGAGGATGGGGGCCAGAATCAAGATGATCGCCGAAGGTTCCATAAAAGCGCCCGCAATCAGCAAAACTATATTCACCACTAGCAAGAAGGTTACCGGTGTGAGTCCCGCCTCAATGACCCACGTAGTGATTTGCTGCGGTAGTTGCTCGGTAGTCAGAACATGTGCAAAAAGCATTGCGTTGGCAATGATGAACATCAGCATGATGCTTAATTTGGCAGAGTCCAACAGGACCTTGGGTGTGTCACGAAAGGTCAGGTCCTTATAGACGAACAAGGCGATGAATGCTGAGTAGACCGCTGCCACGGCCGCCGCCTCAGTCGGGGTAAACATCCCGGAGTAGATGCCGCCCAGAATGATGAGCATCAGTAACAGTCCCCAGACCGCCTTGCGGGCTGTGCCAAGCCATTCGCGGAAAGTCACGCGGGGCATGGCGGGCAGATTCTTCTTAACGGCAACGATGTAGATCGCCACCATCAGTGCTACCCCAAGCAACAATCCCGGTATAACGCCCGCCATGAATAGTTTACCGACAGACGTCTCGGTGGCGGCAGCGTATACCACCATCACGATCGAGGGGGGAATCAGGATACCTAAGGTCCCGGCATTGCAGACAATGCCTGCGCCGAATGATTGCGGATAACCGGAGCGGACCATGCCGGCAATGGCAATGGAGCCTACTGCCGCCACAGTCGCCGGGCTGGAGCCGGAGAGGGCAGCAAATAGCATGCACGCCAATACTGCAGCAATGGCCAGGCCGCCGCGAATATGGCCGACGCATGCATTGGCGAAGTCTATCAGCCGTCGGGCGACGCCACCGGTGGTCATGAAGGCACCGGCAAGCAAGAAAAATGGAATGGCTAGCAGGGTGTAGTGCTCTGACGTCTCAAACAGTTTGATCGCTAGAGAACGTACGGAGTCCGGGCTGAAAAATACAATGGTCATCGAGCCTGCCAATCCCAGGGAAATAGCTATGGGGACGCCAATGAACATCAGTACGAAGAGTGTCGCGAACAGGAAGGCAATGGTCATTACTTGTCATCCTCGTGTTCGCTCAGTTTCATCACGTCAGCGGCTTCATCGGCCAGGCCCAGACCGGTCTGATGGTACCTCACGATGCGCACAAGAATTTCAGCGAAACGGATAAATACCAAGGCAAAACCTACTGGGACGATCAGCCCTATGTGCCATTGCATGATGCCGAAGTGACCCAAATCCTCGGCGCCTATACCCGCCATCATGAGAGTGTGGATCCATTCAAAGCTTGCAACGCTGAGCAAACCTGCATAGATCAAGCAGCAGAAGCAGGCCAAAATACCAATGAACCGTTGGACTGGTTTGCTGGCCAGTTTGACCAGCGCGTCAACGCCGATATGACCGGCCGTGCGCACTCCGTAAGACAGTCCGAAAAAGATGAGCCAACCAAACAGTGCTTTGGTCAGTGAGGTACTCCAGGTCATGGCCTGAGCCATCGTCATGACCCGGTCGCCGATGGCGAACAACGATTCGCTGGCGCCTTCCCAGCTCTCGGCAAGTCGGTAGAAAAGGGTATAGAGGTTGTTGAGGATGACATAAACGAACGTTACCAATGTCATGGCAGCCAGAAGGAAGACGATCAAACCCTCCTCGAAGTGTTCCCAGATGCGCCGAAAGGCATTCATGAATGGCATCTCCTGTCGCGTAATGAGAGGCAGGTGTTGCCGATGGCAGCACCTGCCTGCCGGTCATTGAGCCTTGTTAGCGGCTTCGGCAGCAGTGATCAATTCCGGGCCGATATCCGCTTCGAATTTTTTCCAGACGGGTTTCATCGCGACTCGCCATTCCTCGCGTTGCTCAGGTGTCAAAGTGATAATTTCAGTGGTTTTAGCGGCGAGGATGCTTTTCTTGGCGTCCTGATTGAGTTGCTCAGCTTCTTTATTCACTTGGGCAGTAACCTCCACCAGAATCTTGTCAAGTTCGCTGCGAATATCCGGAGGCAAACCATTCCAGAACTTGGTGTTGGTGATCAGCATGTAATCCAGCACACCGTGGTTGGATTCGGTGATAAATTTCTGCACTTCATGCATCTTCTGGCTATAGATGTTCGAGTAAGGATTTTCCGCACCGTTGACCACACCGGTCTGCAACCCCTGATACACCTCGGCAAAGCTCATTTTGCGCGGATTGGCACGCACGGCCTTGAACTGCTCCTCGAGCACGGCAGAGGCTTGCACCCGAAACTTCAGGCCACGGGCATCACCGGGAACACGCAGCGGTTTGTTTGCGGACAGCTGTTTCATCCCATTGTGCCAATAGGCCAGGCCGGTGATGTTTTTGCTTTCCATGGACTTGAGTAGCGCTTGGCCCTGCGGGCTGAGCTGGAAGCGATCAACCGCGGCGATGTCATCAAACAGAAAGGGCAGGTCGAACAGTTGGACGGTCTTCGTATACTGTTCGAACTTGGCCAGAGACGGCGCAATCATTTGTACGTCCCCAAGCAGCAGGGCCTCCATCTCCTTGCCGTCACCAAACAACGAGGAGTTGGGATAGACCTCGACCTGGACCTTGCCTGGCAAACGTTCCTCTACCAGTTTTTTGAACAGCAATGCGCCTTGTCCCTTGGGAGTCTGCTCGGCAACCACATGTGAGAATTTGATTATCACCGGATCTGCAGCCATGACCGTGCTCACCATGCCTAGGGCAAGGGTGCACGCAAGTGCTTTACATATAAATTTGAACATTTAGGGCAATTCCTCTTGTTTTGGTTTTTCGTACGGATCCATCCTCAGAAGTGCAGCCGTACAGCGGACAAGAGCAAGTCTAGGCAGAAAACTTCAATTTGGAGGGTGATAACCAAATATGGTTAGAAAACTGCTGAATTCGAGTTAGCACCTCAGCGCTGTTTTAATCGAGCCGGCTTTGTAAAAAGCAATGGCTACTTTTGGCCTGGGCTACAGCAAACGCGGTGCGTTCAGCTCGATAGACATTTGCGAATCCAACGCGGCTCCTCTGTTTCCGCCGACTGAAACGCTGTCTATGTTTCTGGCTCAAGCGATGTGTGCGAGCCAAGGGCGGCGATGAGCAGACGCTGCTCAGATCAATGCTCGACACGTTGAAACTGACGCCCTTCTGTTGGGCGACGCTTACTACGCTACCTATTTCCTGATGTGCGAGTTGCAACGCCGAATTTGTCGATGGCGTTCTCGAACAATATGGTGTTCGACGGCGCAGCAGCTGACCCGTGGTTTTCTGCATTAGACAGACAGTATCGCAGCGCCACGAAAATCAGATTGATCTAAGGCACCAGTTGTCGAGCCGCTGCACGGAGTGTTTGTTTATCTTCATCCAATGTCAGCGACAGGTCTGCGCGTTTGAGCAGAAGGTCTGCGTTCCTGACACAGGCATCGTTGAACATCTGCGGGTTTATCTGCGCCAGACTTACAAGCGCCTTCATCATGCGCAGGTCTACTTCCAGCAAGCTCGCACCGTCTCTGGCAATCGGTGCGAAAAAGTCATCGAACAGGTCATCGACAGTCAGGCCGCGAAGGTAAACCTGCTCGCAGTCTTCATCTATTTTCGCTGCAGAGTCTTGTGGTTTACCCCAACAGGTGAGGCTTCTAACGCCCCGGCCAATGACGTCAATGGCAGTCCCGGGATCGTTGACCGCTGGCGACAAGGCGCGTGAGGCAATCTCTGATAGTACCGACAGCCCGAACCGGGGATCGTGTTCAAACGTTCGGCGTACGCCAATGGTCAAGGTGGCGAGGATTTTTTCGGTGCTGGCGTGCAATTCGTCTTCGCGTTCCTTGTTCAGGCTAACGGTTCGGGCGAGCGGCATGCCCAGATGGACAAAGCTTCCTGGAAGGATGTCCAGAAAGATCTGTATCTCGCCAGCTTTGGCGACGACGCCTAACGCGTGTACGTCGATGTGTTGGACGTACCCGGTTTGGTGACTGGTGATTGTTTGAGCCGAGGATGGAATCATCCACTCGGCAGGGTAAGCGGCACCGCCCAAATGAGGCCATTGGACCCTGTTGTTAATGGCGTCGATGGTCGCCTGTTCGACACGATCAATGGTTTCACCCACTCGTCCGAGTTTGGACAGGTGATCGATCCAGCGCAGAAGCGTGTAAACAATCAGAATCACCACGGCGATGGTCACCGCAAATAGCAGAACCCTTCCTTGTGTGCCGTAGGCTCCAGTACTCAGTGCAATGATTCCCACCAGACTAAATAGAAATGAGCCGATAAAGGTCGCGAGGGCATTTTGTGTCGTGGTGTCTTCCATTACCAGCGTGGTGGCACGGGGCGTCACGCCACTGCTGGCTGCACCGTAGGCCGTCACCATCGTGCTTAACGAAAACGTGGTCACTGCGAGCATGCTGGAGGCAATGATGCCCAAGATCTTGTCAACGGCATCGGCGCCGATACGGGCGGGCAATGATTCGGGAATGTAGTCCTTGAAGACAACGGCGAGCAGCGCTGTTGCCACGCCTAGCAGCGAAAACAGTGTGGCTCTGAACCACAGCCGTTTGGTCAGTTGATGGAACAGCCAGCGCCAACGAGCGATCATTTTTTATACCTTGTGATAGTGACGCGATCGGTTGGAAGACTCCGAATCTGGCTCAAGAAAGGAGAGGGCTGATCACCCTCGATGGAGTGTTCCTGATGACCGAAGGTTTATTCAGCAGTTTGGAGTTCCATTGCATCTCGCCTAGCAGCTCCTTATCATCGGCCTGGGTGCGTTGTTGCATACAGTACAGCGCAGGTTAAAGCTCAAACGTTGGTCGGGCCGCCAGCGGAGAGTCAATGTGTCTGATAAATACTCGGCGTCCTCCTCTATCCCCCGTCCTCAGGTTTTAACCGCTCGTGCACTTTCCGCAATAGAACGGTTTTCACATATCGAAGCGGTTAGCGGCATCGTTCTATTACTCGCTGCGCTGGTTGCGCTCATTTGGGCCAATAGCCCGCTTGCTGATTCGTATGAGCATTTCTGGAACACTCAACTCACCTTAGGTTTAGGCGACTTTACAGTCTCGTGCTCACTGCATTTTTTGGTCAATGATGGGCTGATGGCCGTTTTCTTTCTCGTGGTGGGTGCTGAAATACGGCAGGAAATTAATGACGGCGCGCTGGCGAATTTCAAGTTGGCGACATTGCCGCTTGGCGCTGCGTTGGGCGGTGTTTTGATGCCGGCGATCATTTACATGGCGTTCAATCACGGTACCGAAGCCAGTACAGGTTGGGCTGTACCAACCGCCACTGACATTGCTTTTGCTGTGGGGGTTCTAGCACTGCTAGGAAAGTCGATTCCAGGTGGCATACGCGTGCTGCTGCTGGCACTTGCCATCATCGACGACATTGTTGCCATTTTGATCATTGCTGTTTTTTATACCGCGAGCCTGGATTATCTGGGCCTAGTGGTAGCGCTAAGTGGGCTGGTCTTGGTGTTGGTTTTTCAGCGCATGGGCATTGGCAAGGCGTACGCGTACCTGCTGCCTGGCGCCATTGTCTGGTTTGGTCTCCTGAAAACTGGTGTTCATCCAACACTTGCGGGCGTCATTCTCGGTCTTATGACGCCGGTAAACTCAAAGCCCGCAACTGAACGTCCACTAGAGACCATTGGGCGTACGTTCCATGAACTGATGGACAGGTTTGCCCAATCCAATAACAGTCCGCAGGAGGTCGCTAAACCGCTGAAGCAACTCCAGCAAGCCCAGAGGGAAATATTGCCTCCGGTACAGCGCGTTCAGGCTGGACTGCACCCTTGGGTAGCGTTTGGTGTCATGCCGCTCTTTGCATTGGCCAATGCGGGTGTGGGTCTGCAAGGCATCAACCTGGACGATGCTGTCTCGCGGAGTGTCTTTGTGGGTGTGATATCGGCGCTGGTCCTCGGCAAGCCTCTCGGTATCGTTCTGGCGAGCATTGCCCTCGTCAAACTTAACGTCTGCAAGTTGCCTGAGGGCGTGACATGGAGTGGTGTCGGGCTGGTGGGGCTGCTGGCCGGTATTGGTTTTACGATGTCCATCTTCATCTCGTCGTTGGCATTTTCTGATCCGGCATTACTGTCTGCGGCGAAACTCAGTGTGCTTGCGGCTTCGGCGCTGGCTGCAATCGTCGGACTGATCTGGGGGAAGATGAAGTTCTAAGCCTGCTCTCTTCGCACGAATATCCATTGCGAACACCACGGCGCAACGGCTGACTGGCCATTCCGCCGTGGTGGTTTATGGAGCGTCTTTCGTACTCGTATCCCTCTTAACTCCAGATAAAATTCACCGATTGCTGTTCGGGACCGTATTGCTCTTCCCGAATG
>Ga0066463_1000122_pt1 | contig 12061 bp, 17 predicted proteins | sample LakWasMe93_HOW11_2_FD_59574 | JGI IMG/M metagenome (GOLD analysis project Ga0066463, IMG submission 59574) | Freshwater sediment methanotrophic microbial communities from Lake Washington under simulated oxygen tension - Sediment Metagenome 93_HOW11 | ecosystem: Environmental > Aquatic >...
GGTAGCGCACTTGCATGGGGTGCAAGGGGTCGTGTGTTCGAATCACACCGTTCCGACCAAAATCAAATCCAAAGTAGTCCAATACAGTCCATAAACAGCACTAAAACAACGTATTTAAGCCATTTACGTGTCTACTCACGTCCAAATTAGTCCATTGACATCCACGAATAAATTGGGGTAACTTAGGGGGTAACCTAACTTACCCCATTTGGAGTTACCCCAAAATGGCACTAACTGACACTGCTTTACGAAACGCCAAACCAGCCGAAAAGCCTTATAAGCTTTACGACGAGAAGGGTTTGTTTGTGATCGTGAACCCCAATGGGGGTAAGTGGTGGCGCCTCAAGTATCGCCTGGGGGCAAAAGAGAAGTTGCTTTCACTCGGCACTTATCCTGAAGTGTCACTACAGCAAGCCAGGCAAAAGCGCGACGAAGCCAAAAGGTTGTTGGCTGATGGTAAAGACCCGAGCCTAGAGAGGCAACGCGAAAAGCAGCAAAGCATAACTGATGCTGAGCTGACTTTTGAGAAAGTGGCCACCGACTGGCTGGAAATTAAAGCACGCACCCTGGCACCTAATACCCTGAAAAAGATGGAGGGTGCGCTTAAAACTAACATCTTTAACCGCGTCGGCAATCACTCGATTAAGGACTTGCGCTACAAAGACATTCAGGCCTGTTTATTCATCATGCAAGAACGGGGCGCGTTACGCATCATGAAAGAGACCCGGAGCATGATCAGAAGCATTTTTGATTTTGCTGTGAATGATGGCCTGATTGATCTAAATCCAATTACCCAAAAAGATGACAGGCTACATGAGCACGTAGCCCAGAATATGCCCCACCTGCAAAGCATGGCTGATGCTGGCAAACTATTACGCAATCTAACAGAGTATGGCGGCAACTTTGAAGTACAGGCATGTGTGTATCTCATGTTGCACATCGCGCAGCGCCCAAGTGAGCTACGCATGGCTAAATGGGAGGAGTTTGATTTTGATAATGCTCTGTGGACATTACCATTGGAGCGCTCCAAGACCCGCAGACACATGACTAAGGCTCACACAGTGCCATTATCTAGTCAGGCCATGCAAAGGCTTCAAGAGTTAAAGAAATACACCGGCCATCACGAATACTTGTTTCTATCGACCAGGACCTATAAGCCATTGAGTGAAGCAACGATCCGGCAGGCTTTGCGCACTACATTTACCGACTATCACATCGTCCCGCATGGCTGCCGTCACTTCTTCAGCACCCAGGCAAATGAAAGCGGATTGTTCCGTAAAGAGGCCATTGATGCGTTTTTACAACACAAAGATAGTAACGAGATCAGTTCAACGTATAACAAGGCTCAGTACGCGAAAGAGCGTGCCGAGATTGCTCAATGGTGGAGTGATCAATTAGACGCAGCACAGGCTGGCGCAAAAGTGATAACACTGAAACTGGCGTAAGGCTTAGGCAGTTAAAGAAACAACGCTACCGAGGACAAGAATCTTTGAAGTGTAACACCGTCACTCATGCGGATCATGAGTAAAGCGGCTGAACTGGTAATCTTGGCGGAGGACCAGAACAGCCTAACCACAAAGCAATACTTTAGAGGAGTATTACCGTATGGCTATTGCCGATTCTAGCACCACATCAGTTGAAACATCAGTATTAGAAGAACCAGATCATCTGGAGTATTTTGATTACACATCAAGACTTACCAGCGAAATATTTGAAATTGCTGCAATTGCGGATTGTGCAAGGGCACGATCATTCGAAATCGATGAGAATGCTAATGTTTACGTAACCATATCTTTAAGAGTCATACTTGAGAGGCTTGAAACTTTAGCCGCAAAGGTTGACGATAAATGTTATGACTATGAGTTGAAGCCAGCTCACCTGAGTAAGGTGGAGGGCTAATCATGGATAATTTAGATCGTGACGATAAGATAACGTTGAACCTCGCAAAAATGGAAGCACTGCTTATATCAATCACCGCGGATGGATTTGATGGTTTTGAAACTATGAACCGAGAACTGCAGCACAATTTTTTGATAACCGTCACTGACTTTGCTAGTGAGACTAGAAAGCTTTGGAAGGATGTGCAACTTCAACAGTGACATATTAAGCCAGCCGGACGCTGGCCTTTTAAACCAAGTATCAAGTAGTCCTAGATAGCTCAACAAAGCCGCCACTGTGCGGCTTTTTCATTTTTGCGGGAAACCGTTTTTACTCCTGACGCAAAATGTGTATCAGGTAGATGCGTAGGGATTCATTTGGACAGGAAACTGACCGCACATCTATTTAACAATACGTGACGGCAAAACGCCTTTGATAGGAGAAAACTTAAATGACAAAGATTCTACGTTTACCAATGGTAATGCAGATGACGGGATTATCGAGAGCATCTGTTTATTCATACATTGCACAAGGTTTAATTTCTAACCCGGTAAAGATTGGGGCTAGTTCGGTTGGGTGGCCGGAGTCGGATATTTCTGCAATTAATGCAGCAAGAATTGCTGGTAAGCCTGATGAAGAAATTCGGGCACTTGTTGAGCGATTGGAGGAGTCAAGAACTGCCACAGAGGAGTTTTCATAATGTATGGCCAAACTCTCGACAAAAGAAATAAAGCAGAAGCGGGATGGGGGCGGTGGCCCGGTCTTGGTGATGCCACACATCGTACTGAACAGCGAGGCATACAAAACCCTATCAGGAAACGCGATCAAGCTTCTATACGACATAGCCCAGCAATACAACAAGTACAACAACGGATCCTTATTGGCATCTTTTCGTTATATGAGCGAGATTCGCGGCTGGAAGTCATCCGATATGTTGGCAAAAGCCAAGAACGAATTAATAGAGCGAGAGTTATTAATTCAAACCGTTCAAGGCCAACGACCAAACAAAGCAAGTTGGTATGGTCTCGGATGGTTAGCGCTGGACGACATAACTGGGTTAGAAGTAAGCGTGCAAAGTTGGCCGCGAGGGGCTTATGCAAGGTGGGCCCCAAAACAGGATGGAATCAAGCGCAAACCTCCATCAAAGGAAACCAGGGAAGCTCATTATGATCGGCTTCGTGAAAAAAACTCAGTTGTCCGTACAACGGACTAGTAGAAGCGTTTTTATATCCGTACGCCGGACAAGAGAGATGTTCTGCTTATCCGTACTACGGACCTATCTGAGCAATATTCAGCTTCTCTCTTATCCGTACGCCGGACACCTTCTAGTAATACCACTCTACATGTTGAGTTCTGAATGGAGCTGGGATGAATAAAGTCATTGGAGCAATTAATAAAAGCGATGATGCTGAGGTGAGAGTCTCAACCACAAACTTTAAAGGCCGGCCTGTTGTTGATATCAGAGTCTGGTTTAAACCAGATGGGGTTGATGAGTTAGTCCCGTCACGCAAAGGCATTACGCTTGATTTAACGAAATTGCCTGACTTGGTCAATATTTTAGAAAGGATTGGTAAATAACATGGCAAAGATTCCAACTGGTAACTTCGGCAACCTGGTCCCACAAGGCACACCTGGAGCTAAATTGAATCCCAATGCTTATTCGTCTGGCGATGGCCTTGTGCGTGCCGGTGACACGTTAATGCGTGTTGCTGGTGCTGAACTTGGCGATCAACGCCAGGAGCAAGCACAGATAGCCGCTGAACGTGATGAGCTTATAAATCACGTGGCTGCTAAAGAGCAACGTGTACAGCAAGAGCTGAGAACGTTGAAATTGGTTGATAAAATCAAAACACGTCAGGATGAAATTGCATCAGTCACTGACAGCTTGCAGGGCGATGTTGATACGGGACGACTGAGTTACAACGATGTTCCCAAAGCGTTTGCCAAGTCTCTGGGAAAGCTAGGGGAGCCTGATCTGCAAGGCTTTGACGAGGTCGAGGTTGCTAAATTCAAAGGAGGTGTTAACGATTCACTCCGTAACGCGCAAATCAAACTTAATAGCGTTATGCGGCGTGGTGAAGTAGATGAACACAGGTCCAAGGTTGATTCATTTCTAGACGGTTTTAGAAAGGATTCAGGTCTTCCAGGCGCTGATATGAATCAGCTTGTAAAACGTTTAGACGCAATGGATACAGTCGGAAATACTGCATATGGCTCTAGCTGGGAAAAGAAGAAGCAGGACACTAAGGATTTGATGTGGTTTTCCAACTTGAACCAGCAGGCAATGTCTGTCGGCTCAAATGTGCAAGGCATTCGCCAGCTCAAAAAAGAGATCACCACGGGCGTGTACTCTGACAAGCTGGATTCAAACAATCGGTTTACTCTGGAGTCTCGATTGGAAGGCATGGAGACTCAGCTGATACAGCGCCAAGAAGCTGCTGCCCAGCGTGCACAAAGAGAACAAGAGCGCCGCCTTACTAATGCCGAAGCAGCTTTCAATGTGTTTGAAGCTACCAGGATCAAAGGGGGCTACTTGTCGCAGGAGTTCACTGATAGAACAATCAACGAGACCAAGGGCACTATTTATGAGGCTGCTGTAAGAGATTCAATAAAGCAGGCAAAAGAGATAGGCGGTTTAGCATCCCAACCAATTGCATCACAAAAGCAACTGCTTGCAAATCTAGATGCGAAGGCTGCAAAGGAGGGCCGGTCACCTGAGTTGAGTAAACAACGCGACCAGGTTGATAAAGTATTTTCCGCTAGTGTTGCCGATGTGAAAACCAATGGGATCCGAGCCGGTCTTGAACGTAACGTTATTCCTAGTTTGGAATCGATAGACTTCACAGATCCAACAACATTGTATGCCAGCCTGGCGAAACGTATTCATGCTGCGCAATTGGTCAGCGCCTGGGCGAAAGACTTCGTTCCCGCAGTTTCCCCCTTTGATAATGATGAGGCTGAAAAAGCTAAAACAATGTTTGATGCATTGCAATCCAAAGAGAAGTCTCAATTTGTAGGCAACATTGTTTCAGTCACCGGCCCCAAGTTTGGCGGAGCAATAGCGCGACAATTTGGTGAAAAAGACCGAGTGCTCGAATTAGCATTTGCTGCAGGTACTTCCAAAACTACAGCTGGCAGGTATGTATCTGAGCGTATTTTCAAAGGTGCGAATGACATCAAAGACCGCACTGTGCTTAAGGATGATCATGCTTTATTCGGCACAAATGCCATCATCGCAAAGCAGGTCGATGGCTTATTCCCAAATGAACAAATGTCCGATGCCGTAAAGGATGCAACTTTATACATTGCTGCAAGCTTTGCTGCAGAAGGTAATGGAAACATCACTCCTAAACATGTCCGAAAGGCTTTAAACCTAGCTATTGGCGGTAGTGTAATTGAACACAATGGTAAGAGGCTACCAATCCCTGCAGGCTTTGATGAGGATAGTTTTGCTGGCAGGATCAAAAGCATCACACCTGATGAAGTCAAAAAGCAAACAACGGATGGTCAGGTACGTGTTGGGGGTGTAGTTATGAATGTGTCTGACTTTACGAGAGCTTTACCTGGGCAGGAGTTAATGCCAGTTGGGCAAGGTCGATATGCCGTGATGGTCCAGGGCCGCCCGGTTACCAACACCAACGGTGGCATGGTGATCATTAAAGTGCAGTAATAAGAGACGGAGAGGAGAATTCCATGACAACAAATAAAAAGCTACCGCGTGAAGTTCGCTGGAAAATTAATAGCCTGGCTTATAAAAATACAAAACTATTACCTAATCATCAGGTTGAGTATGAGCGATTGAAGAGAGCATTGATAGAGCAATATAAGCGGTTGGTTTCTGAAGGTGTACTTCGAGGAAGAGTCATTAGTCCTGTTGAGAAATCTAACCAACAGTTAATCGACAAGCTCGATGAAGTTATGAGAAAACTACAAAACACATACTGACAGATTGAGGTCGCGCGTTTTATATATAAGGGCATAAAATGGGCAAAATTAATCAAAGTAGAGGTTTGATGATGATTCCCAATCCAATGTTCTTAACCAAAGATGAACTGGCCATATTGACCGGCTACAAACGCCGTGGCTTGCAGTGTGAACAGTTACGTGCGCAAGGCATCCCATTCCGCATTAATGCCCACGGCGAGCCAGTTGTGTGCCGCTCAGCCATTGAGGGTCCGAATAAAGCCGATCCTATAAAAGAGACTTGGGAGCCTGCCTTGTCTGCGTAAGGTGAGGTTGCTTATGAGCGAAGCTGAACGCGTTAAACTAATGTCGGCAGCCGAAGTTGCTGAATATTTGAGTGTCGCTAAAAGCACTGTCTATCAACTTCCCATTACCTATTATAAATACGGTTCCCGCCGTGTTTATGACCTTAAAGATGTTTTGGAATACAAAGAGCAGTGCCGTCGTGTTCCAGTTAAACCTTTTTATCCAACTGTTAAATTACAGCTATCTTCTACTGATGGTTTAACTGGTCTTCAAAGCTACTTCCAAAAGCGCGGACTACGAGACAGTGCGAACAATACGATCAGAAAGAAACGGCGATTAGCAAACAACGCAAAGTAGCTTTTATTCAACCTACCAAGTACTAGGAAAGGTTCGACTATGGATATTCAAGACATCATTCAATTAGTGATCGATACTCGACCACGGCCATCACAGGTTAACATCACCCAGGCTGCGGAAATGCTGAATTTGTCACAACCGACAGTAAGGAAACTTATACGTAGTGGTCAGATAAAATTTAACGATGCTGGATTGATTCCTATTGCTGAAATTGACAAGTTTTGCTTTGCTAAGACATCGAATTAGTAAGCGTTGTTTTAACCATGGTTAACCCATCTTGCAACCTTCATGACTGTTTCATTGAAGAAGAAAGCCACAATAAAGCTTGCCACAGTGATGAGAATAATTATCTGAAATGCATCATAAGACAAATATGCAGATACCGCTGACCATAGGCCTGGTTCACCGCATGTGCCATATTCATGAGCAATGTATATAGAGCTTACAAAGTATCCGGGTATTAGAATTAGCAAGGAAACTCTACTTAGTGGACTTCTGATTCTGTGTCTCAACTGCTTGAAAACTAAATAACCTACCAATAAAAATCCCATCACAACTATGACTTCAGATGGGTACTCTTCTAAAGGAGGCGGTGGCGGCTCAAGAGGGCGGTCAATCTGAAATTGCGTAACAAGGTCAGTGCCTTCTTGATTCGCCTCATATAATCCCATGAATGACATTCCTAATAGCTTTTTGGTTAGCGTGAGATATTTAAACAGCTTTTAATGCGTTTGTCCTTTTTTCAGGCGAAGGTTTGCACTTGATTTCCCAAAGCGTTTGTCATCAAGTGATTTTCAAAGACAAACGTACAGAGAGGCGTCAGTTGCGAATGGCAACGACATCCAAAAGTATCGAACAGTTATACTGAATGGCCCTGAATAGGGGGAGAGGTAAGGGTATTAAATCTTCGATTTTTACATGCTGGGTTAACTTCTGGAAGTTAACTTCGGTGCTATTTTTACTTGATAGTTTTGTATTTTTCTAATTAATTTTAAAGAGGTGACAATGGCTTGCTCTACGTGTGTGAATTTAATCAGTTACGCAGGTTTAACATGTGGTTTAGTAGCATCAATCTTGATGTTTTATTTTCCACCAGCAGTAATAAATTATAGTGAAAACGGAAAGCCTTACATAGACGGATGGGTTGAGAATGATAAAGAACCCACTGACGAAGAAAAGCGCAGAGCTATAAGACGTATATATTTCTCAAGGATAGCGCCTTGGTTACTTAGCCTTTCTTTTGTCCTCCAGGGCTTAGCAATTTTCATGCAATCAATGTAACCCAAGCTTTATATTATTGGGGTAACTTTGGGGGTAACTATTTGAATGTAATAGCCATTGTCATTATAAATAAATGGCTTCAAGGCTAAGTTCTATTCGCACCGTTACCAAAAAATCCAATGTGTTTGTTATGATTAAGCTTCCTGATACTCTCGAAGCGCTTCTGCGCAAGCTCTTCTAATTTCCTCAATTGGAAACACTGGTGAGTAAGTTCCATCCAGAACCGCAGCTTCTTCCTGAATATCTCTCAAAGTCACCCTTGGATCAATATCACCCGTTACTAACTTATCAGTGAATCCGGCACTGAAGAATCTCTTTTCTCCATTTTCACGCGCGATCCTATTGTTGTCCCATGATGTTTGCGCAAATGGTGTTCTTATGCCGAAATAAATTCCTTTTGCATCTATTTTAGACATGCCAACTTGAAGCAGCGCGCTGTACATGACCGCATCAGCTTCATCTTTGGAGCAAGGCTGCTGCCAGTATAGAAAGTCGTGAATGATTGCTGGAGCCATGCTACTTTCATGAGGTGCTTGCCACCACCACAACGCTCTAGGGATACTAGCGAGGTCGGTGATGAATCCTCTTGGGACCTCAATCTTGAATTGATTATTCGGGCCATTTGTGAATTTTAAAGAACGCTCTGTCAGAAAGATGGGAGGGTTGGGGATGAGCTGAGTAATTGTCGGTCTGGAAACTTTAAAAAGAGTCATCAATGATTGCAGAGCTCTTCTTGAGCGCTCAATGATTGAACTTATACCCTTGTTAGTATCGTTGAAACTCATATTCATCCCCTTTAATTAAATTGGCACTTCACTTTCAACTTTTCATTTCAAACTTGAAGCCACATTAAATCGTAAATAATGAATATGCAATATTAGATATTGAGGGTCGGGTGCAAAGGCTCCAAGTTGTAGGTTTTGTGGTAATAAAGTGCAGATTTGTGTGTTTGTGCTTTTTTTGGCTAAGCGTTTGTGCTTGAGCGATTAAAAAGAACAAACGTACAGAGTGAAAGCGGTTGCGAATTTGAGTCGTTATTTAAATCGAATGGTCTGTTACGGATATAAGTTGCCAACAGGAATTTTGTGGCTTGAACATGAATTTAACTAAGTAGCTGTCCGAATCGGGCTTGTATATTTTCACTAGTTTCTGACTTTGTATATTTCTAATCTCTCTTTCCAAAGACATTTCTGCCTGTCTTTCTGCTAAAGGAAAGATAGGGTCAGCAAGTTTAATGGCTTTTTGGCGAGATAACTTATCCTCAGCGAATGGGCAGTCAGGATAGTCGCAGCTTTCTGTATGACCGGTATTGGAGATATAGCTTAAAGGGTATCTTGTATGAGCTTCCTGAAATGTTCGATCAGTACTGAATCTGTCTAGGAATGAATGGAAGTTCTTGGGGCATAAATCAGCAGCAGTAACAGCTGGGCTAAATGTAAGTATGATTGCTAGAAATAATATCTTCATTTTTAATTCCTTAGTTTTCGACAATTATTCAGCGGCACTGGAACCACAAATTCACTGTGGTTAATAGTTAATTCCGAAGCTTATATTAAAGACCTTCAAAAAGGAGTGAAAAGAGGATGTTTTTCTAATTGCATCAAACGTGGGTTCGATACCATTGGATTTAGCTTTCTTCCCCATACACCCCTATTCAGGCCCATTGAGCAAGTGTGCTCAATGGGCCTGAATAGGGCTTAGAAGTAGCGATATAAAGCCGCGATTTTGGTATGCTGATTTAACGCCTAGGAGTTAACCTAGGGCTATAAATTTCAAATAAATATAACGTTGGGGGAAAGCATGAAAGCGATAACTGCTTTCTTAGCTCTGTGTTTGACTATTCAAACAGCAAAAGCTGAATTGTTAACTGGCTAGGTCGTCTCTATCAGTGATGGTGACACATTAACCATTCTGACTGAGAGCAAGCAAAAGATAGTCGTCAGGCTAAATGCAATAGACGCACCTGAGAAAGGTCAGGCATTCAGCAATGCCTCAAAGAAGTCGCTGTCATTGATCTGTTATAAACAGTTGGCAAGAGTCGAGACCTTTGGCCTGGATAAATATGGCCGTACCATAGGTGACGTAACTTGTAATGAGGTAAATGCCAATACTCACCAGGTTGATAATGGTATGGCTTGGGTTTATCGTAAGTACAGTAATGACCAAACACTCATTGCATTAGAGGCCCAAGCCAAAAACATGGGTTTGGGGCTTTGGGATGATCCTAATCCAATACCACCTTGGGACTTTAAGCGCCAAGTCACGCCTCCCACTGTGCCGGTGGTTAAATCAACTAATAGCGGCTTCACCTGTAGCGGGAAGCGATTTTGTAAGCAAATGATTAGCTGTGAAGAGGCCCGGTATTATCTGAGTGTTTGCGGTGTTTACAGACTGGACCGGGATAATGACGGCATACCTTGTGAATCAATTTGCTGAGTCTCTGTTTTATCAAACTTGCTGATAGTTAAGGCTGGGTTTCTAGCAGTGACTTTTACCAAATTGGGGGTAACTAATTGAATGAAACTTGTCTTGCCTTTATGAGTAAAGCCTTTTAAGGCTAAGTTCTATTCGCGCCGTTCTTAAAACACGAATTTAAGCCATTTATGTGTCTACGCACATCCAAAGAAGTCCTAAGGACTAAAACTATAGTATTGAAGGGAATGGCAGGGCAACAATGTTTGAAATGATGAATGCAAAGGTGTTGAGCACTAGCCAGCGGGTAAACCTTGGTAGCTCGATGTCATGACTTTCAAGCAAACGTTTACCCCACTGTAAAGCGAAGTAGTAGGCGAGTAGAGAAACAACTATACCGACGATGAGCATAGTTAGATTTTAACACCGTCACTGATGCGGTTCATGCGTAAAAGCCATGGAAAAGAGTGTATCAACACTCAATTTCATTTGATCATAGAGCAAGACTTTCAGTAAAGGTGAGATTCGAACTCTCTGTCGGTATTGATAAACTGGTATTTGCAAAGTAAGCTACATGATAATCAATATATTTTATTAGAAATATAATTTTATTGTGGTTAAAGGGGGAGGCGAATGAAGTATCTTTTGTTAGCTGCTGTCATCTTGATTTCTTCTGTCAATTGCTACGCTCACTCTGGTGGTACCGACAAGAACGGTTGTCACCACGACAGGAAAACCGGCGGTTATCACTGCCACTAAAACACCTTATAGCTTTCTAGATACCCGCTCAATGGCGGGATTTGTTCACTTTATACATACAAGTATTTAAAAAAGGCAGAACTCACTATTCATCATTAGTTTCAGCAAGGGGGCGTTATGGCACTACCAAAAAAAGTAGTTGAGCGTTTAACATTAAACCTGAAGCGTTACCAAACCATCTTGGCGGATGCCAAAAATCGGGACATAAGCGAATCAGATACCGTTGTGATTCTTGCTGACATGCTTGCGGAGCTGCTTGGCTATAAAAAGTACATTGAGATCACAACAGAGTTCGCAATACGCGGGACCTATGTTGATTTGGCTGTTAAGGTCGGCGATGATGTGAGATTTTTGGTTGAGGCCAAAGCAATCAACATCGATCTAAAAGAAAGTCATGTTAAACAAGCGATAGATTATGGTGCGAATCATGGCATTGAGTGGGTAGTATTAACCAATGGTGTTACCTGGCAGTTTTACAAAATTCATTTCGATAAGCCGATTGATAAGTCATTAATATTTGAAGTTGACCTGCTACAGACCACCGCAAAAAATACGCAGTTAATAGAATGCTTTGGGAACCTGAGCCGTGAAGGGTTTACGCAATCGAGCATGACAGCTTTTTATCAGCAACAGCAGGCAACAAGTAAGTATTCAATTGGTGCTTTACTCACTACAGATATTGTTTTACTAGCCATTAAAAAAGAACTTAAGAAGCTAAGCCCCACGTCAAAGATAGAGGATGACTTTTTGAGAAAACTGCTACTGACGGATGTGATCAAAAGAGAGTTGATCGAGGGTGAACAGGCGACAGCCGCTATAGAGCTGATTAAGAAATGCGCAAGGGCTCAGGCTCGATTAAAGGCTAAAGCCGTTACTCAATAATTGCCAGGCTAAGTGTAAAAGTATATAGAGTGCTTGTATTTGCCTCGCACAAATTAAAAGCCGCCTTGATGGCGGTTTTTAATTTTTTGACAGTGGCTTTTACTAAAGTGGGGTGTTTTGTTGCATGTGGTCGCCAACGTGATTAAGAGTTTGCTTTAAAGGCTGGGCCCTCATCATATTGTCGGTTTAAATCGTCATATCCGGCGCAATTGCCGCGGCGATCTGTTGCTGGTTGCTGATGGTGCCAATATGGCGTGCCAGCGCTTCATTGAGGGGCATGGGG
>Ga0066463_1000151_pt1 | contig 10826 bp, 9 predicted proteins | sample LakWasMe93_HOW11_2_FD_59574 | JGI IMG/M metagenome (GOLD analysis project Ga0066463, IMG submission 59574) | Freshwater sediment methanotrophic microbial communities from Lake Washington under simulated oxygen tension - Sediment Metagenome 93_HOW11 | ecosystem: Environmental > Aquatic >...
GTTGAGAGCCCAATCGCCCTCAAAACGTTCAGGTAAATCTGGGTTCGCGATAAAGGGGCGACCAAACGCAATGATGTCCGCTCGACCAGACTGGAGCGCCTTCTCTGCGTGGTTTCGGTCGTAGCCACCAGCAAGCATCAGCACACTGTGAAATTCAGCCCTCAATTGCTGAATGATGGAATTCCAACGAGGGTCGTATTTTTCGTCGCTAGCACTGCCCACCATTGCTGGTTCTACGAGGTGTAGGTAGGCCAGCTGGAGCTTGTCCAGTTCGCGTACGATGTAGCGAAACGTGTCTTCAGGAGTGTCGTCACCCATTCCCATAAACCGTCCCATTGGTGTCAATCGAACTGCAACTTTCTGTGATCCAACTTCCTCGATGGCTGCCTCTGTCACCTGTAGCAAGAAGCGAGCGCGGTTTTCGATGCTTCCGCCGTAAAGATCCTTGCGATGATTACTGTTTGAGTTGATGAATTGGTCGAGTAGATAACCGTTGCCAGCGTGAATCTCGACACCGTCCATGCCTGCAAGCAGCGCATTGCGCGCGGCAGCTCGGTAGTCTTTGATAATGAGTTCGATGCCCTCAATGCTCAGCTCCTGAGGAACCGGAACGTCACTCCATACACCTTCACCTTTCTCATTAACGATGTACGTTTTACCGGGAACGGGGAGGGCGCTTGGCGCTACCGGAAGAGCACCGCAAGGTTGAAATACTGGATGGGATACACGTCCCACATGCCAGAGCTGAAGGAAAATTTTGCCGTCTTCAGCATGAACAGCGTTGCTGATCTGTTTCCATCCCTTCACCTGTTCATCGGTATGGATGCCAGGTGTCCAAGCGTATCCCTGACCTTGCTGAGATATCTGGGCAGCCTCAGTTACGATCAGGGCCGCTGATGCCCTCTGCCGGTAATATTCGACATTCATGGGCGTCGGTACGTTGCCAGGCTGGCCCGCCCGCGAGCGAGATAGGGGAGCCATCGCAACCCTATGCTTGAGAGTCATTTCGCCAACCTGAATTGGAGTGAACATTTTCATGCTGTTGCACTCAATTCGACGTGCTTGGCAGGCTCGGAAAGCTTAAGCACCTCAGCGAAGATTTCGACAGGCTGTGCACCGCTAACGATTCGGCCATTGATGCTTACGCTGGGCACCGTATGTACGCCGGCTCTGTACCGTCCAGCGACCTGCTGCACTATGTCATTGGCCCCTTCATCTGATTGCAGAAAGGCGAGTGTGGCATCTCGGTCATGCCCATAATTGGAGGCGAGATTTGCCAAGACCTCCAGATCACCAATATCCAGTCCGTCGCCGAAGTAGGCTTTGTATATGGCATGCACCAACTCAGTAGCGTCGCCACCGTTCAGTTGTTGGCGCCAAACCAGGCGGTGTGCCGCCATGGTGTTGGGCGTTTTCTCAACGATGTCGTAATTGAAAATCAGGCCGCTAGATTTACCGGCTTGAGTCACTTGGGCATCCATGGCTTGGCTGCGTGCCCAGCTGCCGAATTTCGAAGAGCGATACTCTTTACGATCCATGCCGTCTACCGGCATGTCTGGATTCAGTAGGTAGGGAACAAACGTCAAACGGCTCTTTTCTGAAAAACCAGAAGCCTCAAGTGCACGCTCCAGCTTTTCTTCGCCGATCCAGCACCAGGGGCAGATGAAGTCGTAGGTGACTTGGATATCAAGATTTTTCATGACGTGCTCCGTTGTGGTGTTCTCTGGTGGTTCAAGTTATGCCTCTTGAAACAGGGAGAGAATCCAGGAGCGGCGCAATGCATTTGAGTGCTTTAGCCTATGTCAGCATTGAATGTGATGGAATTTGTTACGGGTGGAATGAAGCCTTTCAACTTCATGATCGATCAAGGTGTGGCTTTTGGATCTTGCGAACGAGGCCGATAGGAAAGTAATCCGACGTGATAAATTTTACATTCCTTACCGACAATCACTGGCTATAGAAAATTCCGTCTAGGTACTCCCAAGCCCTGCCTTCAAACGTGGGGCCAGGTACGTAGAAGGCCACCAATTTCCGGGGTCTTAAAATCAGCACGGAATAATATGGGAACGAAAACAAGCACCGTCGGAACCGTCGACATGCATGTGCGTTACAGCATCACGGATGATCAGCTGTACCCCGACAATCATCCAGAAAACCTGGCGATTAGGGGCAAGTCGCGTGAAGAATGGCCCGCCACCTTCTCCATCGCATGGGACTATTCACGACAGAATTTTCACCGTGCGCTTGATGGTGTGAGCGCTAGCGAGTTTCGAGCGGACTACACCGACGTCTTAATTGGCGAAGCCGATCTAGCGGAGATTGATGGTGAGCTGCACGGCATCAGTCGTCGAGAGAAGCACGAGCTTTGGATGACCCGGAAAGCGAATGTTGCACGATGCATTCTCTACTGGAGCAACGGACACTTGATCACGCCCCCGATGCTTGAGGTCAACATGGGCGAGTTGGTCATCGTTGGTGGGAACCACCGCATGGCGGTATGCCGTTCAGCAGACCTCGCCAGGCTGCCATTTCTCTTTAGCGCAGAGCAACGCGAAAAGTTAGCTGCGAAGCTACCCAGTTTTTCCGTTTCCCAGCTTGCGACCTAACACCCTTAAGGCATCAAACGTTAATGAGCTACAACTAAGCAATTTTACATGCTCTAGGGAATAGGCATTTTTGCTCAGGCGACGAGGTTGTGTGCGCTGCACTTCGAGATACATTTGGGGTTGACTGTGCAATTCATGGCACGAGGGCTTGTGGTGCAGCCATCCGGGGTTACGCCTTTGGAGGGAACCGGTCTGTACGCCACAAGCCCCACCTTCAAACTAGGAAGAGGACGTAGCGGAGGTTTGATTTCCTCCACATGCTACGACGACACAAAGGACTTTTATGCAGCAGAGACTCAAGGACACCGTTCCTCGAAATTTCAAAACGGGCTACATTTTTGCAAATATTAACAATGATTTAGGTGATTGGAGTAAAACCGCTGAAGCTCAGCCTCCTCTTTCTCAAATGGCATATGCGTATGCCAGACGCATTGCAGTACGGGCGCTGTACGCTCAGGGGCTTGTGGACTTGAACCTTGTCAATCATGTAGACGGCATTTTCAAAGGACTACAGGTGAAGACCGGCCACACCGTCGAGTTTCAGGAGGAAGCGCTTGCCGATGCAAGCCTATTGATCATCGAATACCACCCTATGGCGACTGGCTTCTTCACGAAGAGTTTGGCCCAATGGTATTCGGATTATTCTGGGCCGGCGAAACAACCCCAGAGATCCGATGCGGAGTTGTTCGGGATGATCTTCGAGCACGCTTACGCTTGCCAAGAGGCGTTGAGGATCGAACAAGCCGCCAATGTGGGTACACCATTCACGCAAGCCTCAGAGGTGTTGTCACGCGAAGCGCAAGAGGATGAGTTCTACTCCGAAATGCGTTATGCGGCATTCGCAGACCTACCGCTGCACCACAGCTCTTGGGAGGACGCTAATGCACATGCAGAAGGGAAAAATCTCAAGGTCTATCGAAGCGAAAAAGGATCATATTTCACCGCGCCAGTGGGTTATGTCGAGCCCAAACAAACGTCATTTATGGACGTCGACGATGACATCGATTTTTGACGCCAAGGCATACCGGCTTTACGCTGCCAAGCTTCTGTCAAGGAGTGCCGCATGAGCAACAACCCCTATACGGCTCAGCACGCTTCAGCGGCCAGTGCACTGGCGGCCGCCAATGAGAGTCTGCAAGCCGAGTACGAACTGATTCAGTGGTACCAGGCGTTCGACCCAGGAAATGCCAAAGCAAAGCTTGACGAAGCTCTCGACGAGATCAAAACGCGTAGCTGGAACATAAGCGCCCTATTGGGAGTTCTCGCCGTCAAACGGTCGCCTATCGAGTACGTCGCAAGGGTTGTCGGCATCACAACAGACCGTGCAAAACGGGAGCGCGAAGCCTACGAAAAAATTCAAGCGCAGGAAGCTGAAAATAGGGCAAGGCTGGCCATATTGGAGCCGATGGCGCACCGACTTGAAAACGACCTGCGCTTGTACCGTTCAACCAATGTCGTTGACATTGATGAGGGTATCTCTGCGTTGGCGGCTCAGGTTAAAGAACTGAAGCCCATCGGGGTTAATCTCAGAGCGAAGCGTGATGCATTTGATGCGGAAATAGCCCCCTTGCTGGCTGACGTTGAACAGGCCAAGGCAGACCTCAAAACGGCTCTGTCGAATGCTCAACAAGCTGAAGCATTCTTAGCGCGTGCAAAACTCGCTCGGGACACAGCAGATACGGCCCGAGTGAACCAACAGTGCTGTGCGACTTTTGGCATCCCCCCGCAGAAAGCGGTTGAGCTTACCCAATCCACAGTTGAGCGACTTAACCGCACCTTAAAAAAGTGCCATGAGCGGGTAGAGCTGCTGCTCGCGCGGGACTCACGTGTAATCAGTCGTCTGGTCTTCGATGGGACGAACCTGTGCTACAGGCACGAGCGAAAAACCAAATCCTTCATTGGACTGACAGCGCTACAGGCGCTTGTTCAAGTGCTTCCTGGGCTTGGTGTATTAGCACCCAACGCAGAGATTATTGTCGTGTTCGACCCTGGCATCGCACGTAGGCTTTCCGCAAAGTGGTCAGAGGTTGTGTCAAGGTTTCCACCGAGTGTGGAGGTCTACGAGGTCCCCAAAGGCCAGAAGGCAGACACTATCGTATTGAATCTAGCGGCTGAAGCCGGGGCATACGTCGTAAGCAATGACAATTTCGTTGAGTTCAGTGCCTGGCCAGCAGTGCGCGAAAGGCGTGTGTTCAAACACAACATCCTCGTGAACAGTATTTTCGTTGATGCCTTGCCGGCAGGCGTGACCTTCGAAATGTCGGCCGTTAACAAAACGTCAGCTAAGACAGACTGACTTATCGTACGCAAACGTCGGGTGAGAAAGGGGGCGGTCGTTTTTTTTGAATGCGGCCCATCTAATTCGTCTTAATGCTATTGGAAGGTTACCGAGGCTAACAGTGAGTGATGTTTTGCCCCGGTAAGATCGTCCTGTAGACACGCAATCAGCTCATATTCCCGTTGGTTGAAGATTACAGATTACCAAGTGGTCTTCAGCTCGCTAATCGGCTTTCGATGGTTTCTTTTAGTAGCCCCGGCTGTCCTAGGTAATGACCAAGGTGCAGAGATTCAAATTGACCATTGATCTCCAGTGCAAGGGAAGGGACCCCTCTCGCTTGAAGCAGTGCCATCAACGTATTGCTTTGCTCAATGTGGGTGGCTGCCAATGCTGGTCACTGATGCCGGCTTCACTGTCAGCGACGCCGCAATGACAGCGGGAGTATTTCAAACGGGCGGGGCCATTGGCGTGATACTGCAAGGCCGCGCAATGGATCGCTGGAACCCACATCTCGTTTTGGCCGGTGCGTACCTGAGCAGTGCGTTGTTAATTTTCATGCTGGGGAATGCGGAAAGCCATTTGTTCCTGGTGATGGGTTTAGCGGGTGTTGCGGGATTCTGTCTCGCAGGGGCGAACTCGGGGATTTTTGCTCTCGCAGCAATGACCTATCCGACTGTAATGCGGGCAACCGGCATCAGCTGGATGAGCGGAATCGGTCGCTTTGGTGCGATTTTGAGTGGCTTTGTTGGTGCGCATCTGCTCGGCTCAGGCTGGAGCCTTTTACAAGTCACCGGGATGCTAACGGTGCCACTGGTAATTGCGGCAATAGCTCTCATGCTGAAAATGCGAGGAGCGCGTTATGACGTTTCGAGATTCGAAGCAGAAAGCGCACATTAAACATCCCTGACACGTCACGGGAAAGGCGGGCTTGAGGCCCGCCTTTTTGCATTCCATGGGGCTTCGAAATCTTGTCACCCCTGCAAAGAGAGGCTCAATGCTTGGCCCATAGGGGCAATAATCCCCATGCTAAATCTCCATTTGGTTACCCGTTTGGGGGACCCCATGCTCTGGATATTCGAGCGTATTGGCCTGGTGGAAAGGCGCTGGCATGGCTTGTTTAGAATAATATGCTGAGCCCTACTGACGATTACCTTGCATCCAGTGATCTCACCTTCACTTGCAAGCACTGATTATACGTTGCAGGTCCTTTCATTTTGTCCATCACACAAGCGCTCTCTATGGACCGATATTCTGATTTGCTCAGCGTGCGCAAGTCGGGCTGCTTTGACCCCATATTGAGGGCCTTCATCTGGTTCGTCAGGCATTGATTGTAAGCGGCAGGTCCTTTCATTTTGTCCATCACGCAGGCGCTCTCAATGGACTGATGTTCCGATGTGCTGAGTGCGCGCAAATCTGGCTGCCTAGGCCCCGCATTGAAGGTTTTTAGCTGGCTCGTCAGACATTGATTGTAGTCCGCGGGCCCCTTCATCTTGTCCATCACGCAGGCGCTCTCAATGGACTGATGCTCTGATGTGCTCAGCGTACGCAAGTCGGGTTGCTTGGGCCCCGAATTGAAAGCTTTTAGCTGGCTCGTCAGACATTGGTTGTAGGACGCTGGCCCCTTCATCTTGTCCATCACGCAGGCGCTCTCAATGGACTGACGCTCTGATGTGCTCAGCGTCCGCAGATCAGGTTGCACGGGCCCAGCATTGAGGGCTTTGAGTTGGTTCGTCAGACATTGGTTATAGTCCGCGGGCCCCTTCATCTTGTCCATCACGCAAGCACTCTCAATGGACTGATGCTCTGATGTGCTCAGCGTACGCAAGTCGGGTTGCTTGGGCGCAGCATTGAAGGCTTGTAGCTGGCCCGTCAGGCATTGATTGTAGGCCGCTGGTCCTTTCATCTTGTCCATTACGCAAGCGCTCTCAATGGACTGACGTTCTGAGCCATTGAGTACGCTGAGGTTAGTTCCGGACTTAACGGTCTTAATAGGATCTGCCGTGAGCCCTGTCGAGTTGGCTTCAGAGTTAATTGCTGGAGTGGTGTAAGTTCCTTGCCCAGGAGTGGCGGTGCCTAAGTGGGGTGATTCTTTAGTTCCAATTTTGCTGGTGTAAGGGGGTGGTGTGCCGAGGCTCTTAGTCTCGGGTTCAACGGTCTTAGCAGGATCTGCCGCGAAGCCTGTCGAGCCGATGCCAAGGTTAATTTCTGGAGCGGTGTAGGTTCCGTACCCGGGATTGGAGGTGCCTAAGGGGGGCGATGTTTTAGTTCCGATTTCGCTTGTGTAAGGGTTTACGTTTCCAACTGTCGACCAATTGTTGGAGAAATTGGCGTCCGGAGCGGAGCGCATATGAGGAGCAACGTAGGTTCCGTTAGCCTTAGTGTAACCTCTGACAGAGACGGATCCGCCTGCGTACGCATACGAAGTCAGCAGTATGAAGCAAAGGCACAGCGACAAGCTTGCGCCGAGCATTCCCCTTTTATTAACGATCAACTGGTACATCGTTGCCCCTTGGCTAGCACCTCGATTGTTGGCGCTGATCGAAAATCGATGCTACCGATTGGAGTTTTGGCTCGGTAGTTGCTGCCTATCCTACATCTTTGATCCATGTTTTCCTGCGTGAATCGCGGTGAGAGCGGTTCAATACCTAGGGTGGACTTCAGTCAGAAGTTTCGCTATGAATTGGTCGGTTTTTGATCAGGCTCAACTTGTTGGCACATCCGAATGAAAGCTTCGGTTCTTGCTTGGCGTGACCAACAGAGCCCGGCCTATAGCTGCCGACGGCGAGATATCAGCTAATTGTGGCATCTATCGGCCTGTGCCGCGTCCGTCACATTTGCCGCCTTGCCCACGCAACGTATGATGAACGTCAGATGCACATCTGACGTAGCGCATTCTGGAGCTTGCTGTGACGCCACCGGGCAAAAGCAGCAACTGTTCATATAAAACGGACTGAGAAGGTACAAATGGAGTTTCTGATCGGAGCGGTAGTCGCTGGACTTGTCATTTTTTTCGTCATGGTGAAATCCAAGACCGACAAATTCAACAAGCTTTCACGTGTGTATTTTCCTAGCTGGCTTGTCCTGTATTCCAATTCCCAAATGTCTGAAAACATCGGCATGGCGCGTGCGCTGATTCTCCAGACTTTCCACCTGGCGGCAGAGTTCGGCGCGATCACTGCACTGGAAAAGCAAGAACTTGATGCAGGCTCGATGAAGGAAAACCCTGTTGAGCTGCTTAACGGCTGGCTTGAACACGCCTTGCCAGTCGTAAGACGCGAATTTGGTGATGCAGAGATCGCAAAGTCAGAAGCTCGAATGATTGGAGTGTTGATGCTTGTATCCATGAAGGGCATGAGTCCAGAGCGCGACCTTCACGAATTCCTTCAACGCTTCAACGTGGTAGGGTAAGTCAGACAGCTTAAGTACAACAGGCGGCCCTCCAGGGCCCTTTCCAGTGATAGGGGTTTCTTTGTGCCAAGCAATGACGTTTTCTGGTTCAGGCTCGACAAAGAATTAGTCGCCAGTTTCGACGAGGCCGATCTCGTTGACTTCAACTGGGATGACTATGAGAAATATGACGAAGGTTTGGAGATCAAGCTTAAGGCCAAGAACGTTTCCTATGAAATGAATGGGAAAAAGGATTTCAAGAAATACTCAGAGATTCCTGCCCGATTCCTACATTCAAAAGGCGACGCGATTGCCCTCTCTCCAGGGGGCTGGCGTCCTCTAGCCTTCATTCCTAACGGCGCGGTCGTCCTTTTTGACAAAAACGCCTTTGGGACCATCAAGAACCACATCGACAAAGAGGGGAATGCTCAGCCAAACGCCATTAAGGTGGTGGTAGATTTTTTCCAAAACAGGGAGATAACTATCGATCCAAAACCAATACTTCTTGAAGGGAACAACCGGTTTGACAAGCGACTCCCGTCACTCGAAGAGATGCGCGAGGAGCTGGGTTTCTTCACCGCTAAGATGCAGGAACGTGCCCCTAATGTGACAATCAAGGCGACCGCCAACTCACTTCCACAGTTGTATAAAGCGAGCGCTGTCTTCTTCCAAGGCCTTGAAGCGATTCTTGAGTTCATCGATGCAGTTTACAAAAAACACGAGTCGGGCCATAAATTTCCTCAGAACCTAGAGGGTTTCAAAGAGATCTTCGGGATGGCCAAAGCGGCGAACGTACAAGGTGTTCACCTGATATTCGCGGCGATTGTCTTCAAGGCGGTAACTGGCGAGAAGCACAACCCCATCCTCAAACTATTGAAATTCAATAAGCCCAATTACATCGAGAACGGTCACTCATTCAATGGTGCTCTGGACATATATTCCCTCATGCTGTTCCTGAGTGAAATCCGGAATCATGGGGGCAATGTTTTCTTTGTTACCGCCGACAAAGACTTGATTCATCTGTGGAACGATATGAATCCGTTCATGGTGGTCAATGATGAGCCAGGTGTTCTCCACTTCGACATGATGTATTTCCTCCCAGGTCTCGAGGAAGGCGAAATCGATGAGCTTCAGGAGCTTATGAGTGATGAATCGACCTCGGTTTCGTAGACACGTCTGAATTTTCACTCCTAGCCTATTGCTGCCTGTCACGAATGGCCGGTTCCGTCCCGGCCATTCAGGGCGACTACGAAACATGTTGAAACTCACTAAGCGGTTCAAGTTGAGAAGGGGGGTAGCGATATGAACTCATTCTGCCCTAGCCGCTAATCTCATCATGAGAAGCGAACACACTCACTTAATCCGTCTAGGTGTTCATCTTTAGTGTCCACACCAAAAGCTTCCAAAAATTTCTTTGCAAAGATGTCTTTCGGCCCTTCTTTTCCTTCCTCCTTATTGAGAACTCTTGAAATAGAGCTAACAAAAAGATCGGCGATCTGCATAAGAGGCGAAATACTAGAGTCTTCAGCTTCAACTATGTCAATGTATACGTTTCCTTGAAACAGATTTTTCGAAGCATTCTGCAATTGAAGTTCAATTTCCATAATGGACAGTTTGTCTTTAGAAGACTCTTCCGCGTCCTTCCTGAATTGAAGGTTTCGAGGCAGGACGGCTCGTCCTGACTTATTTTCTTCGGAAATGCCTTGGATGACCATATGGTAAAATAGCTTGTTCAGAGTGTCGTCCACATTGTAGAGGCCACTCCGAATGACGCCCAGCCCTTTAAAAGAAATAGAGGATGAATTTTGAATAATTGCACCGAGAAGTGCTTCGTAGGCATCTAGATTGCCTTTGCCGATTTCCTTGAAGTGCATCTCGCCTTTGAACCCTATCTCCTTCTTCTTCTGATTGATAGCGGCTGTTATTTTGATTGTTTCATAACTGCGCAGAACCCAAAGACTTCCGACGAGCAAGTACTTTCCAGTTTTACCGCTTTCATCAGCATAAATGCAGTACACCGGGTGGGACGGCCTAACTTCAAGTGCGCGCTGCTTTTCTTCTTCTTCAAGCTTTCCTCGAAACTTTCGAACCTCTGGAGATGCGATAAACAGTCCAAGGATATTCTGTACTACAGCCCGGGCTCGAGCTATTGAGTGAAGTCGTTGTAGCTTTGGATAGTTTTCAAACGAGATGTCACCGCCGCTGTACAGATCGACTTGGAAAGTTTTCCAATAGATAATTTGGCACTGTATGTCCGAGTCGCGGGCTTGGGGGTAGTGATTAAGGATCCAGGCAACTCTGTCGGTTACACGGGCAGGACTGTTGCTTGCAATTGCGGAGAGCACTCTCATCTTTTCCGCTTCTTTGTCCTTGCTTTTTTTCTGAAGCGTGACAAATAACTCTTCCTGGTCTTCATCTTCTGTAGGTGTGGCGGCGATGTCGTTCATCTCGATTCCCTTCAGCTGCCAAGTATTGGCTATATGCCAGCATCGACCGTGAAAGGCTGCTCGTCAACCAGCACGACGAGGCGTTCATCACTTAACCCCTCAATCCCT
>Ga0066463_1000159_pt1 | contig 10540 bp, 9 predicted proteins | sample LakWasMe93_HOW11_2_FD_59574 | JGI IMG/M metagenome (GOLD analysis project Ga0066463, IMG submission 59574) | Freshwater sediment methanotrophic microbial communities from Lake Washington under simulated oxygen tension - Sediment Metagenome 93_HOW11 | ecosystem: Environmental > Aquatic >...
CGCAGCGTGCTGAACGTGCGCGATGTGTCCGAGCAGACCTCGGCAGCCAGTGAAGAGACTGCGGCATCCAGCGTTGAGCTGGCACGGTTGGGCACGCATCTTCAGATGTTGGTGAGTAAATTCAGAATCTAAGAAACGAACAGGTGGATGGAGCGATATTTCTTGCGCGAATGCCGCTCCCAAAAAAAGCTCAGCCTCCAATGCTGTCAAACCGTTTAAACATTCTGTAGACGAATTTCAACACCCCAAAAAACGTGGCGCTCACGACAAACAAAAATAGCGCAACGAACCAAGTCAGGCCGTTATAGAGAGCGTCCAAGGCTACGGAGGCGAACACAATCATTGGCAGCACGACTAGTAAAATGTTCAGCAAGTTCTTTGAATAAAAGCTCTCAGGCAGCAACGCAAATGTAAATATCGAAGCGTGTATATAATCTACAGGCAAGTCACGCTGGGTAATGAACGAAAACGAACTCAGCCCTAGAAGAAATGTAATACTTGCTACTACTCCGGCTATTAGCGTTACCACGTAAAGCCCTGTATTAACCGGATTGACAGCAAAAGGATGAAAGTCTATTTTTTTTGATATAACACAAATCAGCATCAGCAGGAATGCCACCAGCAGATAATGTACCTGACCCCACCTTAACAAAATCAATTCCAATAAATTAAAAGGCCTTACCAAAAGGCTATCTACCCGGCCTAAGGTAAGCTGTCGAAAAAACTCTGTGATGGAGGAACGAAAGAAACTCGCCACCAAGCCTCCCACTGCATAAGACATAAAAAATATCAGCAGCCAATTGCTATCGACTCGTTCGGAGCCCACCAACAAGCTCAGAACGTCGAAAAAAATGAATTGCAGGCAATTCAGGATAAGAAGTGCCAGGACAGCACCAATCAAATTGGCCTTATACCTTGCTTCTTCTTTCACTGAGTTTATTATCAGACTGAATATGCGCATTTAACCCCCCGCACCCGAGTACCGATTACTGGCGAACCTGAACGTAATTTTACAGGTAACCAGCAAGACAAAAAACCAAACGACGTAAAGACATAAAAGTTCAATCAGAAGATCAACACTTGGCCGCAATAAAAATTCTGCAGGACCACTGATAATCAGTCTGAACGGGTTATATCTCATTAGAGGTTCCAGATAATCTGGCCAGTAAGCAATGGGCAATAGTGTTCCACCGATGACGCTTGCCAGTACAACTTGAAAACTAAGGGCCATATCAGGCCGCGTAAGCCAAAATGCAGATAACGACAACAAAAAACCCAGCACAAAACAAAAATACAAATTCATCACACTCAACACGATGAATCCCAATACACCGGTCCATGCACCCCACAAAATGATCACAAACGTTGAAATGATTAAAATCGGGATGTAATAAAGAACACTCCCTCCGATAAAAACAAACAAATTGTAGTTAAAATAGCTGATGGGTTTGATAAATATTCCTTCCAGTTGCCCTTCGTGAACGTGAGTGGACACCCTTAAAATAAGGTCGTAAGAATTATTCAAGCGATTAAGTGCTAGCACGGCCAGATAATAAACGTACGTTTCCTCCAGGCTGTAATGGGTTAGTGTATCGGTGGATGCCTCTTGATAGACAAATGCCCAAATCGCAAACTGAATAAAAAATGGCACTCCAGTTGCGATCACCAGGTCGGTGATCAGCATGGATCGGTCCCTGTAGGCCGAGAGCAAACCGGTTTGCACTAACTTAAAATAAGCACCGCTGTTCATTAGTCACTCACCGGACCATGTCTTGAAAAGGTTCACCACATTGTTCTCAAAATCCACAGGACTGACTTCGATATCATAAATTTCCTCTGAAAACATACCGTACACGGAGCCCAGCAGCGCTTTGGGCACAAGGTATGTTATTTGGGTTGGTAAATCGTTGATGATACTTGTACTTTTAAAGTCTTCCATTGCCCTTTTGAATAGCATAAAGCCGGTCTCGCTCTGACTCATATCTTTCAGGGTGACAGTTAACTTTACATTAGACTTGAAATTGGTACTGAGCTCTTGCATCGTGCCATCAAAGCGTATTTTTCCTCGATCGATAATAATGGCATCATCGCAGCAGGACTCGATATCACCCAAATCATGACTGGTCAGAAAAACCGAAAGGTTTTCAGTCTTTCTTTTGTAATTCAGATATTTCCGTATCTCATACTTTGATGTGACATCAAGACCGACAGTTGGCTCGTCTAGAAAAATAAGTTTCGGAGCATGTAAAAAATTTAATGTGAGCTCACACTTTACGCGCTCACCCAAACTAAGGTTTCTGACTGGTTTGTGAAGAACCTTGGTAAGGTTCAATGCTTCAGTCAATTCCGACAACCGTTCTTGATAATCATTATCTTGAATACCGTAAATCTCTTTGTACGTATCGAAGCTCGTTTTTACCGGAAGATCCCACCACAGTGAGGATTTATGACCAAAAACAACTCCAATCTGTCCGAGAAATTCTTTTTCACGAAGCGCGGGGTTATAACCAAGGACGCTAACCTGCCCAAATGTAGGCTTCTGGATCCCACACAAAATTTTTATCAGACTGGATTTACCTGCCCCGTTTGGCCCGATGAAACCCACTGCCGCCCCCTTCGGAAGAGTAAAATTTACCTCGCTTAATGCCTGGAATGATAGATATTCGGGCTTCAATATTTGCTTGAACCATTCTTTGATATTGCGAGACTCCTTGGCCAGATAATAGTCTTTGCTAACTTTCCTTACATCAATCGAAATTTCCATAAGAGCCCCAATAATTATTTCTCGAACAACACTGCACATCATCAGACAACACGGCCAGAGCCCAGCATATAGAACAGATCCGGACACCCTGGATAACTAGCCAGCTTCTCTCAATTGACCATTAGAAATTTCGTAAAATCGGGTCCCTACATTCTCAACGAATCGCATATCATGTGAAACAATGATGGCGGCTGGATTTAAACGATGTATTTCGCTCTCCAACATTTCTTGGGAACTGATATCCAGATGATTGGTCGGCTCATCCAACAATAAAAAGTTTGGCGTGCTTAAACGAAGTATCAACAGTGCAAGGCGTGCACGTTCTCCATTACTAAGATCGCCAATTTTTTTTTGTGAATCCACATAGGAAAAACCCGATGACGCCAAGTTATTAATTGCCTGCTGTTGATCAAGTTCAAACTGTGAGGCAAAAAAATCCAAAATACGAAGATTCAGTGGCAGAGCAGAAAGCTCTTGATCAAGCATTCCCACTTTTACAGAAGGACCAACCCTGATACACGTTTCACCTTTAAATATGGATTTCAAGAGCGTGCTTTTTCCGCTACCATTCGCACCGGAAATAACGAGACGATCACCTCTTTTAATCTGTAATGATTTTACGAACAGCAGCAACTCTCCGGTCTCTGAGAGCAACGTCAAATCATCTATCTGCAAGATATTCCTTGCGTGAAACTCATCTATTGCCAACGTAATTTCTCGCTTGCGAGAAACAGGCTTTTCGGGAATTAACAATTCCAGGCTTTTGACTTTTCGCTCCATCTGTTTTGCTTTTTGCAGCGCCTTATCACTGTAGTTATTCACGCCCAATTGACGTTGGAACTGTGCGCTTTTTTTGAGCTTTTGTATTTCATTTACGGCTTCAGCTCTAGCGCACAACGAAGCTTTCTCTTTCTCTAAAAACAACTTTCGAGACGATGAGAAAGAACTACTAAAATGAGAAACACGTCCATCGTGCAGTATTAATGTACTATTGGTTACCGCGTCTAAAAAATCTCGATTATGGCTGACTACGGCGAGTGTGGGCACAACACTACTATCTCCAAGCAAACGGACGAGTTTCTCTATATGAACATTATCCAAGTGATTTGTTGGTTCATCTAATAACATTAGGTCCGGTTCAAAGAGCACTGCCCTGGCAATCATCAACATTTTTTTCCAGCCACCGCTCAACTGCCCGAAGCTCAACGTGCGATAGTCCTTGGGGAATCCAAGTAACTCAAACACATACTCGGCTTTCCATTTATCAGTGGTTGAACTCTGTAAGCAATTATCCAATATCTCTGACGCAGTCGAGTCATCCCAGCCAGCCGGAAACCCCTGTTCTACGTAATGGCAACGCAATCCTCTGGCATGGGAGATGTTACCGTCGTGCTCGTCTAATATTTTTGCAATGCTGCGTAACAATGAACTCTTCCCACAACCATTGTCACCGATGACACCTATCCGATCGCCGCTATTGATGGACAAGTTTATAGTGGAGAAAAGTTCTTTTTCGTTTATAGATAAAGACACGTTCTCCAATTTGACCAGCGCCATAGTCAATTGAACTCCCACTCTCGTACAATACTTCTACGTTTGTAGGATTTTTGCTCTGGCAGAGCATCGACTTCCCGGTGTAGAAGCTCAACCGTATAACCGAATAAACAGGATAGACGAACTTTCAATTCGTTTAATATTGCAGTCATGTTTTTATGAGGTGGACCAGCGTAACAAGTCAACAACTCCAACCTTGCCGGACCTTTCTGTATTAAACGAAAAGCCTTCAGTGTCTTGTCATCTGCTAGCAAAATATCGTCTACCGCAGCAAGAATAGATGCGCTGGGAACGAGTTTGTGTTCGCGAGTACGAAAAGCATCGTCTCGCCGGCCATTTATTTCTTCAAGCGATGTACAGAAACTACCGCACTCACAGCGCTTGTGATCCTGGGTTTTCTTCGCGATATCGCCGTGATCATATCGGATCAAAGGCATCAGTTCATTGTTGAGGCCGGTACAGATAACATTGCCGAAACCTTGTTCATCGCTGTTCACAATCTCCAGATAAACATTGTCTTCCGCCACGTGATACTGCTTGTTAGCACACTGCGTTGCAATCATGCCAATTTCCTCAGAACTGTACTCGTCGAATATCGGAACTCCCAACGCTTTGGAAAAATAATTTCGTTCCATTTGAGTGCTACTTTCAGAGTTAGTCAAAATAGCTTCAACACCACTTAGCTGAAATTCGGACTTATGCTGAAGTATGATAGGGAGGTAACTCGGTAAAGTTATGAGCAGTCGAGGCCGCAGGTAAAGCAAGTGTTCCCCCAACGGGGTGCTCTCAAGTAAATCCGGCAGTTGGAATGTTCTGTACTTTCCGTGAAGAGATGAAAAGGCCAATCCCGCGTGATGGAGCATGTAAATCCAGTCATTTTCTTGTAAGGGAGTTTGCAAACACGAGTTATAAAACCGCATCAAATGCAGATGTTCCAATACGATATAATCATCGTCCCTGTACGCGGTGAAAGGTTTGCCGCTTGAACCCGATGTACGAGCGGTGTGTGCACTTTCAATAACGCCAGAATCATTTACTCTAACGCTATCGTCGAAACTGCTAAGAAGCGCTTTGGATACGATGGGAAGCAGTTCGAAATCGGAAAAGCTTGATATACCACCTTCAACGTACCCGCACGCCCCATATAGCTCCCTATAAAAAGGAACATTTTTGTAAGCATTGTCTACCACACTTTTGATTCGGGCCAACTGAAAACTTTTTATATCTGATTGAGCTTTACATAAAGAATCAATCATGGACTCCATATCTGCCGACCATCGCTGGAGTGTTTTACCTTGAAGTCTGAAAGTATCGGTGGTGCGCTTAAACGCTTGCTCCGCCAATTCTTCGATCGGCTTTAGATTTCCAGTTTCCAATTGCGAACCATATATTATTTCTAATTCTTTAAAGTCACCCATGAGAAAGCCTCCTGCATTTAAGAATCTATACCCGACCATGACAATGAGTCGCAGGCATCTGCGAAATACAACCTGCACTGATACAAAATCATATTTGACTTTATACCAAATTCCGACAATATTAATTGTGCATCACAACCTACAGACATTACTTATTCAAGGATGAATAAACCCATGATTGAATTCAACAAACTGGTACCAGAGTTGATTGTTTCAGATATTAAAAAAAGCTTAAAATTTTACTGCAAAGTACTTGACTTCAAGGTTGAGTACGAAAGACCGGAAAATGGTTTTGCATTTCTTTCCTATAACGGCAGCCAACTTATGCTGGAACAGGATGATTACAACCTGTCACCTTGGCGAGTAGCTCCTCTAGAGCGACCCTATGGTCGAGGGATGAATCTTTCAATAAATTGTCCGGATGTTGCTGCCTTGGCAAGAACAGTGCTCTCATGTGGGTATGAACTACGCAAACCAGTAGAGACATGCTGGTACCGGGAAAACAAAGAACTGCTTGGCGAATGTAATTTTCTTGTACTGGACCCTGACGGTTACCTGCTTCGATTTGCTCAGGCTTTAGATCCAAAACATAAACCGCACGATGAACTTTGACCCCTTAATAACACGCCAAAACTTAACAATATTTATTCACCGATTTCCAAGTTCTTCGCTATACTGGGGAGTTAAAAATCGGTGAATTACAGCTGCGCACAGTATTTCTATTGAGCACCCGAATGATTTATAGTTATAGCTTTATATGATCGCTGCCAACTTCAAGTACCAGTTTCGCAGCCTGAGTGAACATTCTATTGATTGTTTCTTTTTCCTGGGCTGCCAAGTGTGAAGTGACGACAAGGCTTTTGCTAGGAAGCGTAAGCAGCCCATGCTCATCGTTATCCAGACCTTGATTCCCTACCCACTCATCGTAATAACCATCAATGAAACAAAATGCTTCTGAATTGCATAAAAGGAATTTTTTAAGTGCAACGGGATTAATCACATTCGAATCCGACAGATTAAATATTTTTAAAGTCGGCGCTGCTTTGTTTAAAACGGCTTCATCGATCAAGTGATAGGTATCATCACAACTTGTTATGAGAATACATAAAATATCAACAGAGTTAACCATGTTGACCAACGATTCGAAGCGTAGACCTAAAGAAGCCTCCAGCTCGACTTTCTGATTTCGAGACCAATAACTCATGTTTCTGCACCCTCGCAGGTGAAGCTGATGAGCCATCTCGCTACCGATGCCACCCATGCCCACAAAACCGAAGCTCAAGCTCGGCAATGTACGCCAGGGCGTTTGAATCCACTCTGTACCGTCTTTTACCCGCTCAACACTTTCAAACACCCCTGCCAGGCAGGCAGTCATCATGGCCAGCGTGAACTCCACTACTGGCAGGATATTCATATGCGGGGTGTTTGCTATTCGGATGCCTTTTTTTGTCGCGTATTCGATGTCCACGAAACTCGCGGTACCGGTCCCCATCACTACCAGATTTTCTAGCTTGACGGCTTGGTCTATAAGACGAGCAGATAAATGTTCCGGCCCACCCAGAATATAGTCTTGCACATCGGGTAAGACGTCCAGAATTTGCTGTTCATCAACTGGACGTCGAATATGAATGAGTTCAAACCCTTTCGGAAATACGTTATCTCCGATAGGAAAATCGCCTGTAACTAGAATTTTTCTCACCGCAAACGCTCCACACAGTGCCTATTTTCCGAAATTTTGAATGCTTCAAGGTCCGTTAGCGCTTCCTTTAAACGCACCATTGAAGGTCCGAATTGGTCATCCGGTTTAAGGAGAGCAATTCTGATACGGTTATGTCCCGCTACATGATGACTATTCCAATAAAAATATCGGCCGGGCAATACTGCAACGCTAAATTTCGCAAGATACTCAGTCAATTCGAGGTCTGACAATCCGGTTTTTTCAATATTAAGCCACATTACAGTCATCGTGGAGTCCGGCTCGACTGCGTCGATGGTGACCAGTGAATTTTTCAGCTCGGACTTCACGATCTCGATATTTTTCGAGATAACAGACTGCATATACGAAACACCCCCTTTATTCAGGGTCGCATCAATAAACGCAATGATCACTCTTAATGAGAGATTGGAACAACACAGATATATTTCCTCATATATATTGCGGATACCACGCTCCAGATTTTCGCTATATGAGAGCAAACTGGCTTTAGTATCTAACGTTGGCCACTGTTTGCCAGTGTCCTCCAAAATAATAAAGGAACAGCCTTTTTCTTTCAGCAGTGCATATTCGTCGATGTCAGTCTTATGGCAGAAACGAAAAGAAGTGTCGAGTACCAATACGACGTCGAGACGACTGCAAAGCTCGACAATATTCGACATTGCGGCAGCGCCGATAACCGTGCCTGTAGGATTGTTGGGGTTAACCATGAACAAAACATCAAGCTGCTTACTACGCAACACCTCCTCAAGCGACACAATGTCTGCAAGCACGATCTCGGAAATGGCTTCGAGCTCTACCTCTCTACGACGAAGTAATTGTGCGAGGTTATCAAATGTGGGTTCGACAAGCCCTACTTTATAATTCATTGATCGCGCCCACGCACCTACAATATCAATGCTGTTGGAAGCCGTAGGACATATCGAGTAACCAGAATGGTTACTCAAACCTTCGAGACCAAAGTATTCCGCAAATTTATTTTTGAAAATACGTTCCATGTCAGGAACTGGGGTTTCATTTGCCGAGCGCCAAAGAGCGGGCAACTCAGACAATACCGTATTGAAGTGTTTCTCCGCCGAGATATAACTGTGCCCATCCGCAAGATTGTATTGCGCCGACAAGCCAAAAACCTCAAGTTCGGTCAGATTGTTATTTTTGTGACTAGGCAACATCTTCATTGGCATTCCGGTCTCACTAGACAGTTCGTATTTGGAATAAATTAACCAGATCCAGCACCTGAATCCTAATAATCCAAAATCAGCCTGTAAAGTTGATGCAACTCAGATAAACCTGACTAAATATTTCCAAAACACTTTAAACAAACCACACAGACGTAATCAGTTATTTCAACCCAAGACTTTTCATAAAACCGAACAAACCAACAAAACTTATCAAGCAGCTTATTGTCACTTTACCTTTCAAGGGTTCGCTTATCTTGGGCATATAGCGGACCAGGCACATTGAATTAGTTTCGAGGTTAGTCGTACGCACTTCACCTCAGTCGCATTATGTTGCGTTTTCTGCGAAACAATTTGCATGATGTTTTTCAGCAGAATTACTAATCATCGACTACTGCCCCCCCCTAAATTGGGCGGCCACTGTTTTATCGAACAAATTTTCTGCACGCTCGCGGGCAGCCGAAGCCGGAAATAGCCCACCACGGTGGATAGGTATGCATGTGGTATGCGCCGGACTAGCAGTTCTGCTAGTGGCAATAATTTTCGAAGGAGTAGAGTCTGGCCCCATGCTCTGACGTTCGAGAATCATCCATGGATCGCGCGGCTGCTGTTTCACTGGTTTCCTACCAATACGATGCTCTTGATCGCTTGGTCGGTCGCCTGCTTGCCGGGCAGGACAGGCTGGATCGCTTCTATCTGAAAGACCGGATCGTTACGGAAATTCGAGGCACGGTGCAGCGACAGATTTTTCAATTCCAGGATGTATTGCTGGCAGAACTGCAAACCGAGGGTGTCCAGCATGCATCGTTGGTGACGACTGATATACAGCGCTCGGTCGTGCGGACGACCGACAGTCAATCAGCCTATACGCCTTACGGTCACCGCGCGGTTGAAGGTGAATGCCCCAGCCTTCTGGGATTCAATGGCGAACGTCCCGACTCCTACACCGAACATTATTTACTGGGAAATGGGCACCGCGCTTTCAATCCGAAGCTCATGCGCTTTAACAGTCCTGACAGCTTGAGCCCATTTGGGAAAGGCGGCTTAAACTGCTATGCGTATTGTCAGGGGGACCCCATTAATCGCACGGATCCCACAGGGAGGTTTTACGCAGATGCGTGGTTTGCAAATGCCAGCTTGGGATTTGTGAATGACTATATGACCCCCTACCTCCCAAAGCGGCCAGTACAGCGGATCCCGGGAGTAGGGAACAAGACCTTTGGGGAGATCACCAAGAGAATGGCACAGGTAAGCGGACTTGCTGCGTCCGTTCTTTATCTAGTCATGAACCGCATTGAAGACGCTCACCCGGACTCACCGGCCAATGACCCGATCTTCTTCGCTTTTTTGACGACAACTGCATTTGGCTTCCTTAATGGTGCTGGTTTTACCCTTCACAAATTGGCCCGACGGGCCCCTCAACCTCGACTGGCAAGCCTGACACGATCCCCGTCGCTCCCGAATTTACCTCGATCGGCATCGGCTCCTTCGAACTCTGCTACCCCGGTCCACTCGTCGGCCCCGCGCCCAAGATCACAGTCACTATCGAATACTGGTCACAACTTTGGTGATCACATTCCAACGCCCGTCACAAATACGAATCTGGACAAGTTCAATCTGCAGATGATGTTTGAGCAAGGCAAGTTCAGACCCGATCCGATCGTTGCTCACTCAACCTCGATCCGAAATGGCCTCAGATGAGGCCGCATTCAACCTGAAGCAGATACGCGCGAGCGGCACGGCAGGCTCTCATGGATTGAGTGATAAACAGACTTACAGCACCTGCCTCAAAAACGCCTGCGCCCGCGGATCCTTTGGCGCATTGAAGAACTCGGCTGGCGAGGCGTCTTCCAGCAATTTGCCGTGATCGAAAAACAGCACCCGATCCGCCACTTCCCGCGCAAAGCCCATT
>Ga0066463_1000209_pt1 | contig 9131 bp, 8 predicted proteins | sample LakWasMe93_HOW11_2_FD_59574 | JGI IMG/M metagenome (GOLD analysis project Ga0066463, IMG submission 59574) | Freshwater sediment methanotrophic microbial communities from Lake Washington under simulated oxygen tension - Sediment Metagenome 93_HOW11 | ecosystem: Environmental > Aquatic > Freshwater...
TCCGTGCCTCGTGGACTTCACGCGCACGCGCGATGACGTGCGGAAGGCGGGCCATATCGTCCTTCAGCACGTAGTCGGCAATCCCGAGTCGAATGGCGTCCACGGCGGCGGCCTCGCCGATCGCACCTGACAGCAGGATGAACGGGGGCTGGCGCGCCTCTCCCGCCACCAGGGACCATGCATCAAGCGCTGTAAAGCCCGGCAGCCGGTAATCGGCCAGGATGATGTCGAAGGCTTGGTGCTGCGTGAACTGGCGGAAGTCTTCCAGGGTGTCGACGCGTTGGATCGAATGCGCGACTTTGGCCCGCCGCAACGTGATGGCTGCCAGTTCGTGGTCTGCGGGGGAATCTTCCAGATGAAGTATGCGCAGTTGCGTGCCAGATGTGGTGGAAGCCATGGGAGGGGCTATCATAGGATACAAATTGGAACAAACAAGGGGATTTGTCCTGTTGGTCCATTGTGCGATTCGGGATCGAATGGCCTGACGCGCCAGAGATGATGCGGGATGTTTTGTGTCTGAAAATTCGATGATTTAGGGGTTTCGTGTATCTTGCCGTCACGCACGGCAAGGGAGAAGCGATGGAATCAATGCTAACAAGATCTGGTGGTCCGGAAGTTCGCTTGCCCGTCATGGTTGCTGCCGAGTTGCAGGATTCGCTGCTGGTCGTCATGCATGATCTCCACCGGTTGGAGGGCTTGCTGAACCATGCCACCGATAACCTGCTCGAGCGTTTCGGGGAGGCCAATGAGACCCTGACCGACGCCGTGGTGGGTGATTCACCCCAGTTGGCTGCGGCGCGCGCTGCACTTCGCAGTGCCGTGACCGAACTGCAGTTTCAGGACATGGCCTCACAACTGATCTGGCACACCACCAAGGTACTCCAGGGCTGTGCATTCCGCCTCGCTGCGGAGTCCATGGGCTCGGAGGATGGCGAGGAGGCCGCCCCCTTCGCCGAAATGGCGCCTGACCGCCCCAATCCTGTGACCCAGAGCGAGATGGATGCCGGGTCCATTGATCTCTTCTGATGCGGTCACAATCCCGATTTAACCGATATATATTCAAGCCAGTTGGAGCCTTACATGCAATCGATCCTTGCCGTTGATGACTCGCCGTCCATGCGGAAAATGGTGTCCTTCACGCTCTCGGGTGCGGGCTACCACGTGGTCGAGGCGGTGGATGGCCAGGATGCCCTGGAGAAGGCGCAAAGCCACGAAATCGATCTGGTCCTGGCAGACCAGAACATGCCACGCCTGGATGGAATCGGCCTGACCCGCAAGCTGCGGGAGGATCCCAAGTTCAAGACGATTCCGATCCTGATTCTGACCACGGAATCGAGCGACCAGATGAAGCAGGCTGGCCGGGCAGCCGGGGCGACTGGTTGGCTCGTGAAGCCGTTCGACCCCAACCGGCTCATCGAAGTGATCAAGAAGGTGATCCGTTGAGCGCGTTTGCTTTTATCTGGGACAGCAAGTACACAGGAGCCTCCCATGGCTGAGTCATATCAAGAAGGATCGGGAGCAGGTGCGGATTTCGACCTGTCCCAGTTTTATCAGATTTTCTTTGAAGAGGCGGGTGAGAACCTCGACCAGATGGAGCACATGCTGCTTGATCTGGACCTGGAAAAGGCCGATGACGAAGAGCTGAACGGCATCTTCCGCTGCGCCCATTCCATCAAGGGCGGAGCGGCCACCTTCGGGTTTTCGGACGTGGCGGAGCTGACCCACCAGATGGAATCCTTGCTGGACCGGTTGCGCCGCCATGAGTTGCAGCCCATCCCTCAAATGGTGGATGTGCTGCTGGAATCTGCCGATGCCTCGCGCAGCCTGCTGGCGCGCCACCAGGCGGGAGCTCAGGACGAGGCGCCTTCGACGGCTAGTCTGGTGCGGCGCATCAGCGAACTGGCAGCGGGCATGGTCCCCGCACCGAGCGCGCCCGTGGAGCCGCAGGCTCCGCCGCCGCCCGTGGCCAAGGTGGAGCCACCGGCGCCCGCGCCTGCCGCGGTCGCTGCACCCTCCGGCTTGCGCAGCCTTCATGTGCGTATTGGCCCTCTGGATCGAATGGAGCAGGCTGAAACCATCAAGGAGCTGTTCCGCGATATTCCGGGGCTTGGGAGTATTGCCGACCTGCCTTGCAGTGACACCAATGCGAGGCTGTTTGCGGTCGAAACCTCGTCCACGGACAGTGATCTGCTGGACTTGTTCACGTTCCATGTCGCGAAAGAACAGGTCCAGATCACCGAGGCGGGCTCCGGCGCAGCCGCTCTCGCGGCTCCTGCAGATCCCGATCTGGCGGAAGGCGCGGTGAGCAACCTGCCGCCTGGGGAAGCCTACGGGTTCTTCAATAACGCCCCTGGCGCGCCAGCTGGAGCGCCAGTGCCTGCGATTCAGGCCATTGAGCCGGCTTCCGCAGTGACCCGCATCGCACCCAAGCCGGGTGCGGAAGCAAAGGCGGGCAGCCAGTCGCAGATGGAATCCACCACCATCCGCGTGGACGTCAAGAAGGTGGATCAGTTGATCAACCTCGTCGGCGAGCTGGTGATCACCCAAGCCATGCTGGCGCAGAACAGCCTGGGCCTCGACTCGGCGACCCACCAGCAATTGCTGGCCGGTCTGGCCGACCTGGATCGCAACACGCGCGATCTCCAGGAGTCGGTCATGTCCATCCGCATGATTCCGATGTCCATCGTGTTCAGTCGTTTCCCGCGCATGCTGCGTGACCTAGCCAACAAGCTGGGCAAGAAGGTGGAAATGGTGACGTTGGGCGAGGCAACGGAGCTGGACAAGGGGCTGGTGGAGAAGATCACCGATCCTTTGACACACTTGGTGCGCAACAGCGGAGACCATGGTATCGAATTGCCGGCGGACCGCCTGGCCAAGGGCAAGCCCGAGCATGGAACCATCACCTTGTCGGCATCGCATCAGGGCGGATCGATCGTTATTGAAGTTAAAGATGACGGCCGGGGCCTCTCGCGCGACAAGATCCTGGCCAAGGCGCGCGAGCGTGGCATGGATGTTTCCGACCAGATGAGCGATGCCGAGGTCTGGCAGCTGATTTTCGCCCCAGGTTTCTCGACCGCAGAGGTTGTGACCGATGTCTCTGGCCGCGGCGTCGGAATGGACGTGGTCAAGCGCAATATCGCCGCGCTCAATGGCACGGTCGAGGTAGATTCCTCCGAAGGCTACGGCACCAAGGTGTCGGTGCGCCTGCCTCTCACACTCGCCATCATGGATGGCATGTCGGTGGGTGTCGGGGAGGAGGTCTACATACTACCCCTGTCGTCGGTGGTGGAATCGTTCCAGGTTAACTCTGAGGATGTGAACACGGTCGCCCAGGGGTCCCAATTGGTGAAGGTGCGCGACGAATACATGCCGGTGATCGCCCTCGAGAAGATCTTCCAGGTGCCGCGCTTCGATCTGGAGAAGTCCAGCACCATCATGGTCGTCGTCGAGGCCGAGGGCAATCGGGTCGCGCTGTTGGTGGACGAGCTGCTGGGTCAGCACCAGGTTGTTGTCAAAAACCTCGAGTCCAACTATCGCAAGGTCCCCAATGTTTCGGGCGCCACCATTCTGGGCGACGGCCGGGTGGCGTTGATTCTCGATATCGGCGGGCTGGTGCGCCGGGCGCGCCATTAGGTTGAAGCCCGACACCGAGCAGCATTGCATTCGAAAGGAGAGGGCACATGAGTGTCATTGGCAAGACAGCAGAAACCGTGTCTACCGGCGCGCGTGAGTACCTGACGTTCCGCCTCGACCAGGAGGAGTACGGCATCGACATCCTCAAGGTCCAGGAAATCCGGGGTTACGAGCCACCCACGCGCATCGCCCATGCACCCGAGTTCATCAAGGGTGTGGTTAACCTGCGCGGCACCATTATTCCCATCGTCGACATGCGGTTGAAGTTCAACTGCTCCAAGGCAGAGTACAACACCTTTACGGTGGTCATCATTCTCAATCTGCGCAACCGCGTGGTCGGTATCGTCGTGGATTCGGTCAGCGATGTGATGGAACTGGCGACCGACAATGTGAAGTCTGCGCCCGACATCGAGAGCGTGATCGACAACGATTGCATCCTGGGTCTCGGTTCGGTAGGCGAGCGCATGCTGATTCTGCTGGACATCGAGAAGTTGATGTCCAGCGTGGACATGGGGCTGGTAGGCGCCGAGGGTTGAGCGAGAACGACACGGCCTGCTGACCAGGGGCCGTATCGAATCGGGGCTATTGAAGCAACAAGAAATTTTCCAGGACGATCACGCATGCTTCGCACACCCTCTACTGATTTGCCTGTGCGTGCTGATCGCGGCAGTGCTGCGCGGGCTGCCACTGCAGGGGCCGCGCCTGCGGGGCCGCTGACCCAGGGGCGGGAGTTCGTCTGGACCGATGCTGATTTTTCGCGTGTGCAAGCGCTGATCTACCAGCGGGCAGGAATCAACCTGCACGAAGGCAAGCATGCGATGGTGTATAGCCGCCTATCGCGCCGCCTGCGCGAGACCGGACATACCAGCTTTCACGACTATCTTGGATGGCTGGAAACCCATGATGGGGCGGAATGGCAGGAATTCGTCAATGCCCTCACCACCAACCTGACGGCCTTTTTCCGTGAGCAGCACCATTTCGAGATCTTTGCGTCGCACTTGCGGTCTCGGCCCAGTGGTACGCCTTGGAGGGTTTGGTGCAACGCGGCGTCGACGGGGGAAGAGCCTTATTCGATCGTCATGACCGCGTTCGAGACACTGGGGGCGAATGCGCCCTTCCGGCTGACGGCCAGCGATATCGATTCGCGCGTGCTTGCCACGGCTGCGCAAGGGGTCTACCGTCTGGATGGCCTCAAGGGGCTGACGCCGGAGCGCATGCAGCGCTTTTTTTTGCGTGGCAAAGGGGGCAATGCGGGACTGGTCCGCGCCAAGCCGGAGCTGGGCAAAGCCATCGATTTCATCAGTGTGAACCTGATCCGGGACGATTGGCCCTTCCGTGAGCCTTTCGACGTGGTGTTCTGCCGGAACGTGATGATCTATTTCGACGCGCCAACCCAGCGCAAAGTGCTTGAGCGTATCCACAGGGTGCTCAAACCGGGCGGGATGCTGTTTGTGGGACATGCGGAGAATTTCAGCGAGTCCCGGGATTTGTTCACTCTGCGGGGCAAAACGGTCTATGAACGCCGTTAAACCGCACAGGCTGTTTTGTCCACCGAATCCATGACTACACCCAAATCCGGTTTCTCTGCGCCAACTCCCAGTGGGAGCTTGCTTGGTGCGGCAGGGCTTTCGGAGCGGCGGCGCGCGCCCCGGATTGCACCGCTGACGGCAGACATCTATACCACTCCTGCGGCAGTGGCGCCGGAGTCCTCGTTGGAGGAGCTCAAGTCACGGCCGCCTCGGCCTGGCCAAGCCTCGTTTTTCTATTTTGACCATCATTTCCAGTACAACGCGGTGAAGGTATTGCCGGGCGAATACTACGTCTCGAACGAGAACCTGGTCATCATGACGGTGCTGGGGTCCTGTATCGCAGCGTGCTTGTGGGACAGCCGGATGCGGGTGGGAGGCATGAACCATTTCATGCTGCCCGATGGCGATTCGATCGATGTGTCGGGGCGGTACGGCTCGTACGCAATGGAGTTGCTGATCAACGAAATGCTCAAGCAGGGCGCACGGCGCGAAACCATGCAGGCCAAGATTTTCGGCGGAGCACAGGTCATGCACAGTTTTACTACGATGAACGTGGGCGAACGCAATACGCAGTTTGTGGTGAATTACCTGCATACCGAACGCATTCCCGTGGTGTCGGAAGATGTGCTGGATATCTATCCGCGCAAGGTGTGCTTTTTCCCGGTGACAGGGAAGGCCATGGTCAAGCGCTTGGCCCATGCGCATCCCGAGGAGTTGGTGGCCCAGGAGAAGCGCGGCAATGCCGCGACCGTTGCTCAAACGACGGCGGGCGGGTCCGTGGATCTGTTTTGATTGAGAAAGCTGGAGATGGGAAAAAAAATCCGGGTGATTGTGGTGGACGACTCTGCGCTGGTGCGCAGTTTGCTCGCCGAAATCATCAACCGGCAGAATGACATGGAATGCATTGGCACCGCCAATGACCCCCTGATTGCACGCGAGATGATCCGTGAGCTCAACCCGGATGTCATCACGCTGGATGTCGAGATGCCCCGTATGGACGGCATTGATTTCTTGGGCCGGCTCATGCGTTTGCGTCCCATGCCGGTGCTCATGATTTCCACGCTGACCGAACGGGGGGCCGAGGTAACGCTCAAGGCGCTCGAGCTCGGTGCCGTGGACTTCGTGGCCAAGCCCCGTGTCGGGTTGTCGAGCGGACTGAATGAGCTGGCGAGTCAGATTGTCGACAAGATCCGTGTGGCTGCCGTGGCGCATGTGCGCCGCGTTCAGCGTGAGCCCGTGGCTGCGGCAAATGCCGCGCCGGCGTCCACGTCACCCGCTGGGCTTCTGGGCCGGCTTTCCACCGAGAAGCTGATTTGTATCGGAGCTTCAACGGGTGGCACCGAGGCTATCAAGGAAGTGCTTGTACACCTGCCGGCCGATTCGCCAGCCATCGTAATCACCCAGCATATGCCACCAGGGTTCACGACGAGTTTTGCTGCACGCCTGAACGGGCTCTGCCAGATCACGGTCAAGGAAGCGGTCAACGGGGAGCGTATTCTGCCGGGCCATGCCTACATCGCTCCAGGGGGAAAGCAATTCCATATCAGCCGCAGCGGTGCTAACTACGTAGCGGTTGTGGACGACGGTCCTCCGGTCAACCGACACAAGCCGTCGGTGGAAGTCCTGTTCAAGTCGGCCGCCGCCGTGGTGGGGCGCAATGCGTACGGCATCATGCTCACCGGTATGGGCAACGATGGCGCTGCCGCCATGCGGGAGATGAAGGATGCGGGCAGCTACAACTACGTGCAGGACGAGGCCAGTTGCATCGTTTTTGGTATGCCCAGGGAGGCCATTGCCCATGGCGCTGCGGACGAAGTGTTGCCGCTGACGCAAATCGCGCCAGCGCTTGTCACCAAACTGCGCGGAAGCTCAGACCGGGTCATGCACCGCATCTGAGCTACTCGCGTTCGGGACTGTTCCTCGGAGGCGGTTAGTCGGCCAACAGGGCCCAGCGTTCTAGGGCTTGCATCAGCTCTGCCTCGATCTCGCCATCCCGCGCGTGGAGTGCTGCTGCTTTGGCGCCGTCCTTGCTGTACAGCGAACCGTCGGCCAGTTCCTGCTGGATGGCCTTTTGCTCGCCTTCGAGCGCTGCGATCAGACCCGGCAGCTGTTCCAGTTCGCGTTGCTCTTTGTAGCTCAGCTTCCGTTTTCCAGCAGGCGGGCGTTCACTGGCAATGGGTGCTGGCGTTGCGTTGGCAGCCTCGGTGCTTGAGGACGTAGCGCCGTAACCGCTTGCAGCCGCCGCTATTTCACGGCTGCGGCGAGACTGGGTAAGCCAATCCTGTACCCCGCCTTCGTATTCGCGCCATTGTCCAGCACTCTCATGAACGAGCGTGCTCGTAACCACATTGTCGAGGAAGGTGCGGTCGTGGCTCACAAGGAAGACGGTACCTTCGTAGGTCTGTAGCAGTTCCTCCAGCAGGTCAAGGGTTTCGATGTCCAGATCGTTGGTCGGTTCGTCGAGGACCAGCACGTTCGCTGGCCGTGCAAACAGCCGGGCCAGGAACAACCGGTTGCGCTCGCCGCCGGACAACGAGCGCACGGGCGAGTGCGCGCGGGCTGGAGAAAAAAGGAAGTCCCCCAGGTAGCTTCGTACGTGCTTGCGCTGCTGACCGATTTCGATCCATTCGCTGCCAGGGCTGATGAAGTCCTCCAGCGTAGCATCGAGATCAAGGGCATGTCGCATCTGATCGAAGTAAGCCACCTGCAGATTGGCGCCCTGACGAATGCGCCCTTCGTCCGCTGCCATTTCGCCGAGAATGAGTTTCAGAAGCGTGGTTTTGCCTGCGCCGTTGGGCCCGATCAGCCCCACCTTGTCGCCACGCAAGATGGTTGCGCTGAAATTGCGGACGATGGTTTTTTCGCCAAAGGCTTTGCCAACTCCTTCGAGTTCCGCAACGATCTTGCCGCTGGGGGCTCCAGAGGCCAAGTCCATCTTGACGCTGCCCAGGGTTTCGCGTCGGGCTGTGCGATTGGCACGCAGCACCTCAAGACGGTTGATCCGGCTTTGGCTGCGGGTGCGCCTGGCTTCCACGCCTTTACGTATCCAGACCTCTTCTTGGGCGAGCAATTTGTCCGCTTTGGCTGCGACCACCTCTTCCTGTGCCAGTTGCTCTTGTTTTTGCAATTGGTACTGGGCGAAATTGCCAGGATAGGAGAGCAAGCGGCCACGATCGAGTTCGACGATGCGGGTCGCCACGCGATCCAGAAAACTCCGGTCGTGCGTGATCGTTACGACGCTGCCCTTGAAGTCGATCAGCAAGTCCTCCAGCCATTCAATGGAATCTAGGTCTAAATGATTGGTCGGCTCGTCGAGCAGCAGCACCTCAGGGCGCGTCACCAACGCCTGCGCCAGCGCCACGCGCTTTTTGGTGCCCCCGGAGAGGTCGTGAATGCGGGCTTGAGGGTCGAGGCGAAGGCGCTGAAGAGTTTCGGTGACGCGCTGTTCCCAGTTCCAGGCGTCATAGGCTTCAATCTGGGTCTGTATGGCATCGAGATCGATGCCATCCGCGCCGCTCAGATACTGATCCCGAAGTGCGATCACATGCGAAATGCCTTGTGCTGCGGCTTCGAAAACGGTGGCAGCGGCGTCCAGCACGGGCTCCTGAGCCACAAAAGCAATGCGAACGCCTTGCTGGACATGCCTTGTGCCATCGTCGGCATGGGCTAGCCCACCAAGAATCTTGAGCATGGAGGACTTCCCGGCGCCATTGCGCCCGATCAGCCCTACGCGCTCGTTGGGCTCAAGAGAAAAGTTGACGTGATCAAGCAAGGCCACGTGCCCAAATGCCAGCTGCGCTTCTAAAAGAGTAATCAATGCCATGGCGGGCATTATCAGGTGCCGAGGTTCAGCCTAGTAAGACGTGCCTGAGTCGGGCGTACAGTGACGTAAGCAGTGCTTGCAAGCAATTCTTGCCTCCCCTTCAAAACCTGTGCTATAGTCGAGGGCTTCGCTGCACAGAAGTTCTT
>Ga0066463_1000227_pt1 | contig 8794 bp, 9 predicted proteins | sample LakWasMe93_HOW11_2_FD_59574 | JGI IMG/M metagenome (GOLD analysis project Ga0066463, IMG submission 59574) | Freshwater sediment methanotrophic microbial communities from Lake Washington under simulated oxygen tension - Sediment Metagenome 93_HOW11 | ecosystem: Environmental > Aquatic > Freshwater...
CAGCTGAGCCCACACGGCGCCGGTGAGGCCCAGACATAATCCGATCATGCGTTGGCGATCCCGGCCTGACGGGAGCGCCAGACGTGTTGGAGTATCATCAATGCCCCAAGAACGAAGCCCAGCTCATCGGTCAGTGGCAACGCCACCACCAGCAAGGCGCCTGCGCCCACGCACAACAGGCGTTCCCAGACAGGCATCTTGCGCTGCAAATAGCCGGTGGAGGCCATCCCCCAGAGCCCGACCGCCAACGTTGTCTTGATCAGCATGTAGGCGGTCATCCACAAGTTGTCTCCTTGCAGCATGAGTGCCGGGTTGTAGACCGCCATAAACGGGATGACGAACCCCGCCAGTGCAATTCGCACCGCCCACAGGCTGATTTTGAATCCTGTCTCCTTGGCGATCGGTGCTGCCGCAAAGCAGGCTAGGGCAACCGGTGGCGTCAGGTCGGCGAGGATGCCGAAATAGAACACGAACATATGCGACACGATCAGAGGCACGCCCAGTTCCAAGAGGGCAGGGGCTGCGATCGAACTGGTGATGATGTAGTTGGGGATGGTCGGAATGCCCATGCCCAGTACCAGGCAGGTGATCATCGTCAGTATCAGCGACAGCAACAGGTTGTCCCGGCCAATGGCCAATATGTAACCCGCAAAGGTGGAGGCGACCCCTGTCAGCGACACCACGCCGATGATGATGCCCACCAGAGCACAGGCGATCCCTACCGGTACCGCGTGGCGTGCGCCTTCGACCAACGCATGCAAGCAGATAGTCAGTGTTTCTCGACCGCCCTTGATGAACCCGCACACCACCACCAGCACTGCGATGACCCCAAATATCACGGCGATCCCCAGCTGGAAAAAGCCGGTGCACAGGATGCCTAGCGCGACCCAAAAAGCGCAGCGCAGGCCAAAATTTTGCACTCGAAGAATGATCGCCGAGCCGAGAATCACGATGGCCGTCAGTGCCAGTCCGACCATGCCCGAAAATAGGGGCGTGCGTCCGGAAAACAGCAGATAGACCAAGACCAGCAGGGGAATCAACAGGTACCAGTTTTTCTTGACCGCGCCCAACGCGCTGGGGCATTGGTCCTTGGGTAACCCCATGAGGTTGGAACGCTTGGCCTCCAGATGAACCATCCAGAACACAGAGCCGAAGTAGAGGATGGCCGGAATCAACGCTGCCTTGGCAATCTCCACGAACGGCACATTTATGGTTTCGGCCATGATGAAAGCGACGGCGCCCATCACTGGGGGCATCAACTGGCTGCCCATGCTGGATGTCGCTTCCACCCCACCGGCAAACGCGGCCCGGTAGCCAAAGCGTTTCATCAGCGGAATGGTGAATTGCCCCGTGGTCACGACGTTGGCAATCCCCGAGCCGGTGATGGTCCCCATCAGTGCCGACGAGGCGACCGCGACCTTGGCCGGCCCGCCCAACTTGTGACCGAACAGACCCATGGCGAAGTCGGTGAACAGCTTGATCATCCCGGCCTGTTCGAGGAACGCGCCGAACAAGATAAACAGAAAGATGTAGGTGGCCGACACGTAAGTCGGTGTCCCGTACAGCCCCTCGGTGCCAAATGACAACTGGTTGATGATTTGATCGAAGCCATATCCGCGATGTGCCAGCTCGCCCGGCAGAAACTCGCCGAACAAGCCATAAGCCAGGAACAGGCCGCAGATGATTGGAAGCGCAATGCCCATTACCCGTCGGGCAGCTTCGAACACCAGGGCGACCAGCAGAATACCAATCACCGTGTCGGTAGAGGTCAGATCCCCCGAGCGCTGGATCAGGTCAGCCTCGAACACCCACTGATACATCGCCGTGGCAATGGCTGTGAGGCTAAGCAGCCAGGCCAGCGGCTGCCAAGGACGGTCCTTGCCGTAAGCGGGGTAACTTAAAAACACCACCCAAAGCAAGAAGCCGACGTGTACGGCACGCAGTACCTGACTTGAGAACGGTGCAAACGCCGCGGTGACGATCTGAAAAATCGAGAACAGTAACGCAACGTAAAACAAGGTTTTTGGCCAGTCTCGCGGATTCGCGGAGATGCCCTGATGATCTTCACTCATTAGCTGCCTGCCTCATGACTGCATTGAAAAAGGGCCGAACAGTTGGCGCAGCGATAACCCTGACCGCTGCGCCTGTCGCCGTTACAGCACGCCTTTTTCCTTGTAGTAGCGCTCGGCGCCTGGATGCAGTGCAATCGGCAGGTTCTTGGCAGCGTTCTCCAGCTTGATGTCCTTGGCCGCCGAATGAGAGTTGCCAAGACGTGTCAGGTTTTCAAACAGCAGTTTGGTCATCTGATAAGCCACTTCATCTGGCACATCGGCACGGGTGACCAGGATGTTGGTGATCGCGACAGTGGGCACCGCATCAGGTTGCCCATCATAGGTATTGGCCGGAATCATTGCGCCCTGATAGGCAGGGTTGCCGATTTTTTCGACCACATCAGTCGGAACGGAGACATAGTTCAATGGCATGACCGAGGACAGGTCGCGAATGGCCGCCATGCCCAGCCCGGAAGACTGTAGCGTGGCGTCCAGCTGCCGGTTTTTGATCAGCTCGACCGATTCGGCGAAGGGCAGATATTGCACTTTACCCATGTCTTCGTAAGTCAAACCCGCGGCTTTGAAGATTGCTCGTGCGTTGAGTTCTGTGCCTGATTTCGGTGCCCCGACCGAGATGGTCTTGCCTTTGAGGTCGGCCAGGGTCTTGATCCCCGACTCCTTGCTGGCGACGATTTGGATGTAGTTGGGGTAAGCACCGGCAATCGCGCGCAACTTGGTCAGTGGCGCGTTGAAGCCTGCATCGGCAACGCCATTCTTCGCATCGGCCACGGAGTCACCCAACGCCAGCGCCAGTTCACCTCGATCGGCCTGAAGCAGGTTCAAATTTTCCACCGACGCTTTGGTAGCTTGAACCGAGGTCTTCACGCCCGGGATGCCATCGCTGTAAATCTGCGATAGACCGACGCCAATCGGGTAATAAACCCCGCTTGTCCCCCCGGTCAGAATGTTGATGAATACCGGCGCGGCCTGAGTTGCGGTTGTGACTGCCAAGGTTGCAGCGGCGGCCAGCAGGGTAAAGCGGCTTTTTACTCGCATGGAAAACTCTCCGTCTTGTTATGGCTGTATGCAGAGTGACTCCACTGTAGTTGATAGCGACGCAAAGGTGGCGAGTTGCTGGCCAATCTCTGCACTGGAATACCTTGGCAAGCTGACGTGCACGGCGGACTGCGGGTGAATAGTTTTGTAATCATTTGGCCGGTGCCGGTTGGAGGTCATCACTTATCCGGTTAGTCTTGCCCTCACCACAGTGCTGAACTTCAACTGGAATCCACTCGGGTGATCAAACCGCTATTGCTGATCCGCCGTCGTTTTGCCTCGATCCGCTGGCGCACTCGAGTCACGCTTTGGGTAGCCGCTACTCTCGCGGGGCTGCTGGTGGTGATGTTCGCTCGACTGGCCGACCTGGCATTGACGCAATTTGCCCAACAGACCGCCGAACGGCCTTGGCTGCCCTTTGTATACACACCTCTGGTGGGCATGCTGGTGGTGTGGCTGACCACGCGTTTTTTTGTGGGCTCACAGGGCAGTGGTATCCCCCAAGTGATCGCCGCCACCCGGCTGGCGCACCAAGGCAAACCAGTCGATAAACTGGTGTCGTTACGTATCGCCTTCGCCAAGATCGGCCTGGGCACCCTGGCACTCACCGGTGGTTTTTCGGCAGGGCGCGAGGGGCCTTCGGTTCAGGTCGCCGCCTCGATCATGCATTTCTTCCATCGCTACCTGCCCAACGCACGGATCATCCGCAGTGAAGACTTGATCCTCGCTGGTGGCGCAGCGGGCATTGCTGCAGCCTTCAACACGCCTTTGGCAGGTGTGGCCTTTGCGGTAGAGGAACTGGGGCGCAAGCTGGAAACCCGAACCAGCGGGGTCTTGCTCAGCACGATTATCCTGTCGGGGATGGTCGCGATTGCCTTGCAGGGCAACTACAACTATTTCGGCCATTTCGACGTTCAAGATATCCATCTCGACATCGTTGTCCCGGTGCTGGCGATCGGTATTGGCTGTGGTCTTCTGGGTGGATTGTTCAGCCGGATGCTGCTGTGGCCGCAGCGGCATCATCGATTTGTCGTCTGGGAATGGCGTCGTGTGCATCCCGTTTGGTTCGCCGGCATTTGTGGAGTCATTGTGGCAATACTCGGTTGGCTCAGTGGCGGGATGTCGTTCGGCAGTGGTTACGGGATCACATCCCAGATCATCACTTCCGATATCGGTCTGCCATGGCATGCACCAATTACGCGTTTTCTCGCGACCGTGGTGACTTACTTTTCCGGTATCCCCGGCGGTATATTTGCCCCTTCCCTGGCGGTAGGGGCGGCCATTGGAGCCAACGTCGCGGAGATCTTCGGACTGGCTGCACAGCCGATGATTGCTTTGTGTATGGTCGGTTTTCTGTCTGCGGTAACGCAGTCGCCGATCACGTCCGCGATCATCGTGATGGAGATGATCGACAGTCATGGCATGGTCATCAGTCTCATGGCCGTGGCGCTGATTGCCAAAGCGGTCAGCGCCAGAATGGGGCCGGAGTTATATCAGCAGCTGGCTCGTGGTTTTCTGCATTCGACAGACAGTGGCGCAGCTCCACGAAAGCCTGATTGATCTAACGCACCAGTTGTCGAGCCGCTGCACCGAGGTCGCAGCCGTAGAGCTGGATGTCAGCGCCTTCAGTCAGATTGTTGAGTAGTGATTGGCCGCGCACTTGGCTATCTTGATAGCATGATCTTCATCCTCCATTGCATGGAAGCACTCGTTTGATCAATTTACCGATGGGCATGCCTTGGATCAGGATAGAAAACACCACAACCAAATAGATCAGGCAAACTACTACATCGCGAGCCTCTCCCGGCGGCAGCGACAAAGCGAGTGCCACTAAAATTCCGCCGCGCAGTCCACCCCAAGTCATCACACTCCAAGAGGCTTCAGGCAGCCGAAAGCGCTGACCCAAGACTGCAATCGGAACCCCGCCGCCGGCAGACACGACAGCAAGTTCAGCACTATCACCATCAATCCCGTGGTGATCAAAGAGTTGGAGAAGTGGATCAAAACGACTTCCAAGGATGAGCGCAACCAACATCGCGTTTAGAGTTTCATCAGTCAGATCCAAGAACATTTCCACGTTTCTTCGGTTTGTTCAGACATCGCATATTTGCGTCCTTGGATGCACAGGATTAGTCCCATCACCACCATCGCCAAGGGACCAGAAACTTGCAAATTTGTTGCAAAGGCATACCCGCCGAGCACAGCAGCCAGCGCAATGAGGGCTTCTTCCTGATAGCTGTCAATACTCTTGAGCATCCGCTACGTGATGTCACCCGACCCCAGTGCCTAGAAGGGCGCCGCCACCCGATACCCTTAGTAAGACCTGCGAGGCGTCGGTGACAGACGACGCTTCACCGCTCGCGATCATTGCCAGTATCAGCGAAAACAGAACGACGTTGACGGCATCTTTAAATAACGACTCGCACGAAATCACCACTTCGACACTATGGGGGGCACCTGCTGAGTTCAGGATGCCCATCACCGCAATGGGGTGGGTGGGCGACAGAGCTCCGAACATCAGACATTAGGAAAGTGCTAACTCAAGGTTGGTCAGGGACAGCTACTCCCAGAGCCCAAAGCCGATGATCGGCGTTGAAAGGGTCGTCCCAACCACGGCCAGGGATGCAATTTGCCATTGATAGGCACGTAACTCCGACAAATTGACGTGCAACACCCCCGCGAACAACAGCAAGGACAACATGCCCTGCATCAACAATTCGGAAAAGTCGACGGACTTAATCAATGATTGCTCAATGGTGTGCAAAGTGTGAAAGCCAAGCGCATCGGATGCCATGTTTAACAACGACAGGGCCAACGCAATGTCCATCACGCCGATAGCGGATGGCAAGCCGACGTATCTGCGATTGAGAAAGGAGAGGGTCGCGGTGATGCAGAGTATAGCAATCATGTCCAGTATTGGTCAGTTGGCTCCCCGACGCAAAGCCTCCATGGGACGATAAAATACCTCGCCAGTACCACTTAATGTGGCGCAAATTTATCTGATGTCCATTTCGCCGCCTCGATTTTCAAAAAACAGGAGGATGCGGTCAAGGCTGCCGAATCATTGGCACAGACTCGTTTGGAGCAAAGGCTTTTTTCCAGGACATGGCTGTGTGGACACGATGGCATCTATTTTGACTACGCCTTGAACCATCAATAATGATGGCCGTAAATTCTTCTGAACCTTCTGAGATATCGATCGACTAATCCTTTGGATCGCTAAGTTCTGACAGAGCTGGCGGATTTTATATTAGCGGCGAGTGTTTTTTGCCATTTTTCGTAAGGGGCTCTCGCCGGAGATCAGGTGGGAGTGGGAATGACACAGGATATTATTAGTTTTTTTACGGAATATCTTTTCCTGGGGATAACCCTCGCAAACTGGGTACTTGCATTCAGTGCCACAACGCTGAGTTTCATACTGGCACGAAGCGCGATAGGTTTCGTTCTCAAAAGAAGTCGAGCGAAAGCATCAAATTCTGAGGCTCATCTGACCCAGATCATGGTCGAGGTGCTTTCAGGTACCAGCAACACCCTTCTGCTATTGGGCTCAATACTCATTGGGGTCGGCTTTCTTGACTTGCCTGAGCGCTGGCTGGGTCGAGTCAGCAGTCTCTGGTTTGTTGTAGTGGCCTTACAAGCCGGCCTGTGGGCTAACCGCGCTATTGCACTCGCTCTGTCTCATTACTTTCTGCGTCACAGTGCCTCCGACACGTTCCAAGGCAGTGCCCTGGCAACCCTAAGCCTATGGGGAGCAAAGGTATTTCTGTGGATGGTTGTATTGTTGGCAATGCTGTCAAATGTCGGTGTCAACATCACCGCATTTGTGGCAAGCCTTGGCGTAGGGGGTATTGCCATAGCATTGGCAGTCCAGAATATATTGGGAGACGTTTTCGCTTCGCTTTCCATCGCCGTGGATAAGCCATTTGAGGTAGGTGATTTCATAGTTGTAGGTTCGATGTCAGGGACAGTCGAACATGTGGGCCTCAAAACGACGCGCATTCGTAGTTTGAGCGGCGAACAGATCGTCATGGCCAATGCCGAAATGATCGGCAGCACCATCCAGAACTATAAACGGCTTCAAGAGCGCCGAATCGTATTCGAGATCGGGTTGACATACGATTGCTCTACAGAACAGGTCAAAGAAGTACCCAAAAAGATCGAGCAGATCATACGAAGTCAAGAAAAGGCCAGGTTCGACCGCTCCCATTTCAAAAGCTTTGGTGAAAGTGCCTTGGAATTTGAGACGGTGTACATCGTTTTGGATCCCAGCTACAACGTTTACATGGACGTCCAGCAGGCAATCAATTTTGAGTTGATGGAAGCCTTTGCTGCACTGAATGTCAACTTCGCTTTCCCGTCACGCACTGTTTATGTGGCCTCCCTGCCTATTGAAAACAGACCCGTTGCAAAAGATGAGTCACCGCCAGCGTCGGTTGAACTTGCTCCAACAAAAACGGACACCAACTCCCTGTTGAATTGATGTGCCCGACAAGCGCCTGGGCGCCCTCGCAGCAGGATTTAAAACCCGACGCGGTAAGCCGGGCGGCTTGATGCAGTGTTCAAGCAGAAGGCTGTGATCACGCATCGCGGGCAGCAACGGGTTACACGTGCGTGACGCAGCAATCCCTAGACACGATGGTAGCCATAGCTGGGTAACTCGCTGACCCGCTTCACCGGTCGCCCCCCTCCACAAGAGTGCGTGCACAATCCATTTTCTCGCCCGGGCGTTCAGATCCTCGTCGCCACCCTTCGCTGGGGTTATGAACAAGTGACATGAATCGGACTCCCCTATGCCCATAGACCTGCAAGAGCTCTATCCCAAACTGATCCATCTGATGCTGGACACGGTCTTAGTGGTTGATAGAGACAACCAGATTGTATTTGTGAGCGATGCCTGTGAGGCATTGCTCGGTTACCGTGCCGACGAGATGACCGGCAGCGCGACCACCGACTATATGCATCCTGAGGACCTGGCCGCCACACGAGCCTCCATTGTCCGGGTCATGAATGGTCAGCCCCACGTCGATTTCCGCAACCGCTATATCCGCAAGGACGAAGGTGTCGTGTACATCCTCTGGGCTGCTTTTCTGGTCAGAGGAAGTGGGGGTGCGGATGGGTGTCGCGCGTGATGTGACGGCTTTCAGCCAGGCCGAGGAAGCATTACGCTTCCTCGGCCATCATGATCCGTTGACAGAACTGATCAACCGGTCGATTTTCAATGAGCGACTGGACTTGGCGCTGCAAGCGGCATACAGCAACAAGAGTACGCTGGCTTTGCTTTTTCTGGATATCAATGACTTCAGGGGTATCAATGACTCCCATGGACATGCCGTGGGTGATCGTGTGCTCTGTACCATTGCACGACGGCTGTAAGACTGCGTACGCGAGACGGATGCAGTGGCCCGTATGGTCGGTGATGAGTTCATTGTTTTGTTGACGGACATCGAGTCGCAGAGCGCCGTTTCCAAGAAGGTGGTGGAGATTTTCACGGCCATGGCTGAGCCGCTGGGCGCTGAATTTGGAGAGGTAATAATGCCGTCTTGCAGTATTGGCGTGGCCATTTATCCCGCTGACGGAGAGGATGCCGATTCTCTACTCAGCCATGCGGATGGCGATAAGTACCGCATGAAAAGACGCCGCTCTGCGGCTGGATAACGAGCGCGGGTAGGCTTCGGCAGCCACAGCAG
>Ga0066463_1000231_pt1 | contig 8709 bp, 11 predicted proteins | sample LakWasMe93_HOW11_2_FD_59574 | JGI IMG/M metagenome (GOLD analysis project Ga0066463, IMG submission 59574) | Freshwater sediment methanotrophic microbial communities from Lake Washington under simulated oxygen tension - Sediment Metagenome 93_HOW11 | ecosystem: Environmental > Aquatic >...
GTTGGGCAGCGGCGGGTTTACCGGACTGTTTGCGCAAGCGGTTACGAAAGTCGCTGATCATGGTTCATCCCCCGAAAACACGGTTGAAGGCGCGTTTGAACAAGCCTTTGTTGCCGGCTACTTGTTGACCGACCAGGTCCTCGGTCATGTCGCGCAGTGCAGTAGTAATTGCTGCCCTCGGCGCATGCAGCCCCAACGGCACGCCAGTGTTCTGACTCTGGCTGACAAGATTGAAGTCGTTGGGTAATTTCGACAGATTGGTGCAGCGCAGCGCCTCGCCGACATCTTTAAGGCTGATCGCTGCGGCCTTGTCATAACGGTTGACCACGATCTGCAATTGATCCCCGCGCACACCCAGGTCATCACGAAGAATCCGCACCAGAGAGCTGGCATCGCGCAGATGGCTGACGCTCTGTTGCACCACCACGTACACCCGATCCACCTGTTCCAGCACAGAACCGGTGAGGTGATCGATTTGCCGCGGCAAGTCGACCACCACCCAGCCATAGCTGGCGCGGGCCAACTGCAACAGGGTGTCAAGTTGCTCGGGTTGGGCATCCTGCGGCAAACACAGCTCACCGGCCCGACCGCCCAGCACATGCAAGGTCGGGCTGAAGTGACTGCAAAAACCGCGCAACGCGACGCTGTCCATGCCGTTGATCTGATGCAACACCTCCAGATGGCTGTGCGTCTGCGCCACATCCAGATAATGCGTCACGCTGCCAAATTGCAGGTCCATATCCAGCAACAGGGTACTGCCGCCTTTCATGCTGAGCTGTTGGGCCAGGTTGCAGGCCACCAGGGTTCCGCCGGAACCGCCTTTTGCGCTCATCACGGCGATCAATTTCCCGTCAGCCCCACTGCCGCTCCGAACCTCCGTGACCAGCCGATTCATGGCGGCGACCAGTTCGGTCTCGGCGATGGGCTCCGGCAGCACGTCCCGGGCACCGGCCTGCATCGCCAGGCGCATGGCTTCCTGTTCGCTCAGCAGTCCGCACACCAGCATCGGCGGACGCTCATGGGCCGGATGTTGCAACAGTGCCGACAATTCCTCGCGCCACAGGTGGCTGACGCGCAACAGCAACAGATCGGGCATACGGTCCAGACTGTAGAGCGGGTCAACATGCCCATTGCTCACCAGGCGAGTGCTTACCTCCAGGCCAGGCATGCGCTGACAGACACTCTGCAGATCGCGTAAAGAGTTGGCATCACGGCTGCTGATCAGCAACCGCAACCCGGTTTTGCCAGTCGAACTGGCAATCGGCGTTTCCTTCATATTCAGCATGGTGTGATCTCCCCGGAATCAGAGTGACGCCCGAGACTTTCGCGCGGCAACGTTGCCCTGAATGCAGGCAAGGTAATGGGCACGCCGAACCCGGGAATAAACAGATTGAAAACGAAGTTTTGCAGACTCAACTGGACATAGCGGATGGCACGAAAGCCGTTTGCGCTGACCAGGTCAGCTGGGTTGGCCACCAGGGCGCCATTTGCGTCCAGGTAGGTCAACGTCAGATTAGTGGTAGCCAGATTGCTGATCAGCTGGCTCGTACCTGCGTCGGTCGCGGCATTGAAGATTGCCCGCCGCAACACCACCGGATCGCTGATATTGCAGACGGCTGCCAGGCGCGCACCACGGCGCGCGGCCTCATCCAGTGCATTGACCGTGAAGTACAGGCGGCCCATTTCCAACACGCCAAACAACAGCGTAAACACCAGCAGACCAACGAAGGCGAACTCCACCGTGTAGATTCCGCGCATGTGTTTTCTATTCATCACAGTGCCCTCATCACGGTAGTGGCAACCAGTGGAATGCTCAGCGCAATCTGATTGCCAAAAAAACCCGGAATCGAGCCGGCACAATTGCCGCTGCCAATCACCGGGCAGAACGTATAGGTGATGGTGACTCGCACATGGTCGGTGCCCACCGCGGCGACGACCACGTTGCCAGGCGTCAACCCGGACAACACAGCGGTGCCGGTGTTGGCAGGCACGCCATACACCGCAACGTTTTTCGTCTGGGTCTGCAGCGCATTGCTCAGTGAGACCGCCCCCAGTGTCGAGTCCCAGGCGTGGTTTGCGACAAAACGGTCGGCATCACGGCTGGCCTGCAGCAACACGTTGTACTGATAGAGCATGCGGCCGATCTCACCGAGGCTCAGTAACAGCAGCAACAACACCGGCAGGACGAGGGTGAATTCCACCATGGCCAGGCCTTGCTGGCGCTTCGAATGTTTAAACGCGTGAAGTCTCATGACGCCTCCTATGAGTCAGTGCTCGGAGTACCGCTGCCGTTGAGATAGGTTTTGTAGAGCTGAATGATCTGTGGGCCGGAATCGGTTGACGGCGTAGGGCCGGCCACGTTGTCGCCTTCGCACTCCTTCACGAACTGCCCGAAGATCTGAGCGTCCCCGCCACCGCCATCCATTGGTTGCACCACGTAATAGCAGCCAAAACCGAGGACAGGGATCGAGGTTGAACCGCCTTGTTTGCCAGTGCAGTTGCCCACCACAATTTTCATCATCCGGCGCTCGAACACGCCATGGCTCTCACAACCACTGCCAGCCCCTGCCACACACCCGGCAACGCTCGTGCGCCAGTCGTTGTAGTCAAATATCGCGTCGCTGCCCGCCGTGAGATTGCCGTTGCTCGAGGTGACGGTTTTCCCTTTGTACTTCGCCTGTGCCGGTGTGACCGAGTCGTCGTAAGTGATCGCGGGGTTGCTGGACGTGGTCACCATGTCCGGCGGATAGTCCGAGGAACTGACCGGGCCGTTGTAGATACCGAAGCGTGTGTTCAAGCCTTGGGAGGTAGGGCCGACCTTGTTGCCAGGTGCGGTCTGGACGTTGTCCCCCACAGTGCGGCAGACCTTGCCACCTCCGGCCAGGTCCTCCCTGACCGTACTGCCGCCCGAACCAAAATCGAGCAACTGAAAATTGCCTGGACCAATGGGCGACGAATTGCCGGCAGCCGTCTTCAATACCTGCAAATCACCAAACTGGAAGCCCCAGAACACGCCGGCGCCAGGGTTGTATTGAGTCGGGTCGCCACAGACCATCAAAGGTGCAAGATCACAAGGGCTGGTAGGGCTGGGTCCGGCAGTGGCGATTGCCGCCACCGCTTTGGCCCCCAGACCGCCAGAACCGAATACCTGGGCGAAGTTCCAGAAAAATCCGGTCAGGTTATAGCTCGGTACCGATACCCGAACGTATTTGGCATTCGCTGGCCCGGGATAGGAGAACGGCCCATAGACACTGCTTGCCAATTCCACCACCGCGAATGTGGCTGCGTTGCCACCAACCGCCGTTGCCAATTCTGTGTTGCCCGTGGCATTCGCATTTTGCGTCAGCGTATTGAGTGCGGCAGTGCGCGTCGTACTGGCAATATTGACTCCACCTTCCACCTGACTCAGGGTTTTGGCACCACTCAGGGCCGCGGCGTCCACCGCATTCTGCAAGCGCGTTTTGTTCAGCATCATGTGCCCGCCGTCCAGAGCCAGTGCGGCCACCATGCCAATCGCCGCCAACGCGATCACCATCAATACACTCACCGATCCTTTCTGGCGCCTTGGCGTCGCAGTGAACGGCTGCTGAATACGAAGATTCATCATCAAGCCCTCATTTGCCAATACTGATGCGGATCGGCTCCGCCAAGACCTGGTGTCCAGGACCTGTTACGCCCTGTCAGCGAATGTTGACTACTTTGGTTTCGATCCCGCGGATGACGGTGACAGCCCCACCACTTTCGCCGCCGCTGCGTTGCACCACGCGTTTTGGCACCGTGGCGGTGGCCACCGTCATGACCGGTGCGGCAGGCGCTACAGGTGCAACGGCCGCGATTTTTTTCTCGGAGTTCAGCGGATTGCGCAAGGTCAGTTGCAGTTTCCCTTCCGTTTGCGCCGTGACCAGGGTTTCAGCCTCTGCGGTCGTCATTTCCAGCGTCACTGCACGCACCACCACCGGTTGGGTCTTGTCGGTGCCTGCCGTCTGGTCCACCGCCAATACCCGCAAGTTCTCGAGGATGGTCCTGGACACGGCGCTGTTGCTGCCGGCACTGGTGGTTTTGGTCGCGAGTACATCGACCCGGTTACCCGGCAACAGGAACCCGCCCACACCGACCACATCGTCCACCCGTACCGAGATGGCACGCTTGTCTGTCGCAATCAGCGAAGCCAGAGTGCTGCCACCCAAGTGCTCACTCAGACGCGCACCGCGCACAATGTCGCCCTTCAGAATGTCGAACGTTGCGATCTTGCCCACAGCCTTTTCGCTCATGTCGAAGGCGTCTTCCGGGATCGTATCCATGGGCATGCGTACGGTCGTGACCTGCTGAGCCTCGACCATCTGCCCGAATGGAATCTCTACTGTGGCAACCACTACGCTTCGAAGGTGATCATCCGGGCTGGCATTGAGCCGGGCGCTCAGCCAGGAGTCGGCCATCCATGCAGCACCAAGGCCCATGACCAGGGAAACGCCTATCAGGGAAAGAGTACGAGAGCTCATGTCAGTATCTCCGTATCAAAGAAAGTCGAGCTGGACGAAGTAGTTGTGCCAGGCCCATTCCAACTCTTGCGTTGACAGTGGTCCGGAACCGCCCATGTAACGTTGACGATCGAGCGCCATGCTCAGGAGATCGCGGGGATGGCAAGGCACCAGGGGCATGCCTTCACTTGCATAAAGCCTTTGCAGCACATAACGCACCAGCAACTGGTCATAAGGCACGCCCAGACGCTCGCTTTCCTGACGCCAGATCTTTTCGTACTCCTCAGGCTTCAGATAACCGAATTGCAGCTTGTAGCCAATCCGGCGAAGAAAGGCCTCATCGGCCAACTCCAGGGGATTGAGGTTGGTGGAAAACACCAGAATCAGATCGAACGGCAGCTCGCAATGCCGACCGCCGCCCAGGTTGAGAAAATCGCACTTCTCTTCCATCGGAACGATCCAGCGATTCAACAACTCGGCAGGTGCCATGCGCTGACGCCCCATGTCATCGATGATGAACAGGCCATTGCTGGCCTTGAGCTGCAAAGAAGCCTGGTATTGACGGGTGTTGGTGTCATAGCGAACGTCCAGTTGCTCCATGCTCAACTCACCGCCAGTGACGACGATCGGGCGTTTGCAGCGCAGCAGTCGACGGTCGATCCCTTCGTTGAGCATCAGATTGTTCTGTTGAGCGTTATCTTCGAGCCGCTGATGCACTTGCGGGTCATAGATCTCGATCACGGACTCGTTGATGACGATGGCATGAGGCACCCAGATGGCCTCGGTGAACAGACGGATCAGCCGACGGCTGATGTAGGTCTTGCCAGTACCTGCGGGGCCATAAATCATAATGGCGCGCCCGGAGTTCATCGCCACACCTAACTGATCGAGCATGCTGTCGGTAAGCACTACGCCAGCAAAGGCATTGCGCATATCGTTGGCGTTGATGCGACCATGGTGAATGGTTTGCAGTTTGATCAGGGACCGGTAGGTATCCACCGGGAAGGGTGCCGCACCGATATAGCCACTGCGGGACAAGGCATCGCGGGCGGCGCTGCGACCGCGTTCGGTCAGGCCATAACGCAGCATTTGCCCACTTGTCGATTGCGACCCCAACTGGCCAAGCACTTCGACACGACCGTCCTTGCGCAGAAACGCCAGGACTTCATCAAGTACGGCGCCGGTCAGCGCCAGGCGCTCCACCAGCCGCGGCATGTCCAGCACGCCAGCGTCATACAAGTGCTTGCATACCAACTCACCGAGGAAACTGTCTGTCAGACCAGTTTCGCGGATTGTGCACGGCTGGGGAGCCAGTCGTTGCACCGCGCCCCGAGCGCTGGGGTAGGCATCACTATCGACAATGATGTGCATGACTAGCCTCCGAATCCACCGGCAACCAGTTGCCAGTAGACGCTGATTAAAGTGCCTATCAAGATTGCAATCGAATAAGGGAAAGGCTTGCTGGCTACTTCATCTGAAGTTGGCGCCAGATAGGCCTGCGCCTTCAGAATCAACCAATAACGTCCCAGGGTCTGAAGCAGCTGGCCGCGATACAGCACAATCAAAAAACCGCACACGCCACCGGCTATCAGGCTGAACAAGGCGGCCCACAATGCAAAATGGAAGGGTAAAAAGCTGCCGACCATGGCCATTAACTTGACGTCGCCGGCGGCCATGCCACCCAAGGCGTACATCGGCAGAAACAGTGCAAAACAGACCAGGATGCCCAACAGGCTGTCACCCAATCCGCTGAGACCACCTGAATACATTTGACCACCCAGTCCCAGGGCAAGGCCCAACAAGACCAGCATGTTGGGAATACGGTGGCGACGCAGATCGCTCACCACCGCCACGCCCAATAGTCCTAGCAGTAAAACAGTCATTACCAACAATTCCATGGACATGGCGCGTCCCCCCCTAACCGGGATTATCGTTAGCAGGCAGCACCTTTGACCGCTGCGCAAAGTGCTGTAATCCTGGTGTTCACCTCGGCACCCAAAAGAATAAACATTGCGGCAACCGCTACCGTCACTAATCCACCGGCCACGGCGTACTCCACAATTGTCAGGCCATCTTCATCTTTGGCGAACTTTGTGATTGAAGTTCTGATTGTTAGCAGATTCATTTTTGTATACCTCGCTTCAGCCGTGATATGGATCAGAAAGTACGTTGGCGGGGACAGCGTGAAGTCTATTGAGTTGCCCGGTTTATCAGAGATAACTGTAAAACTGGTTACTCTATGGATATCACCGCGCCCCCACCACAACGAGTGGTTGTCATCAGCAGGCGGCACCTTTGACCGCAGCGCACAGTGCTGTGATCCTGGTGTTCACGGCGCCACCCAAAAGAATAAACATTGCGGCAACAGCCACCGTAATTAATCCACCGGCTACCGCGTACTCCACAATGGTCAGGCCATCTTCATCTTTTGCGAACTTGGTAATTGAAGTTCTGATTGTTTGCATATCCATTTTTTTGTACCTCGTTTCAGCGGTCATACGACTCAGAAAATACATTGGCGGGGTCTGCGCGAAGTTCATTGAGTTGCCGGTCGATCAGAGAAACTGTAAAACCGGCTGCTCCATGAACATCACCGCGCCCCACCACAGTGGGTTACTATCATCAGCAGGCAGCGCCTTTGACCGCAGCGCACAGCGCTGTGATTCTGGTGTTCACCGCGCCACCCAAAAGAGTGAACATTGCGGCAACAGCTACCGTGATTAATCCGCCGGCCACCGCGTATTCCACAATGGTCAGACCGTCTTCGTCTTTGGCGAACTTCACTACCGAAGCCTTGATTGTTTGCATGATCATTTTGGCCACCTCACTCAAATGTTGTGTTTCTGAGGCAGAACTTTCTGTGCTGCCTGATGCAACCCTAGTCAGTAAGCAGGCATAGGCGTTAGGAGGATTTTGCACATCGTTAGGACTTTTTTGCGCAGCGGCCGGATACGGTTCATTGGCCTTTGCAGAAGTCGCGAGAGGGGTAAACAAGGCATTGAAACGCAACGGCAATTGCCATTGATTCAGAAGCGACAAGTGGTTAAACCCGGGTTCGTCGACAACACACCCGCAAACACTGGGACCGGGCAACCTTCCAGGAAACACATAGATCGAACAGATCTGTAATTCGTCGTTTTTATAAGGATTCAATCTGCAAAGTGATGGCGTATTGGCAATACTAGCGAGTAGAGAGTCAATCAGACCTGCCGAGTAGAGACATGACGTCCAATTTGACCAAAAGGCCATCGCTCCTATGGTTCGATCTGACTCATGATCGATCCACGAAAGAACTCATCGCACAGTTCGAGGGTACCTGCGACTGCAAACTGGCGAAAAACTCCGCGCTGCCCATCGGGGAACAGGCGGACATGATCTGCATGCATTTCGATCGCCCCGACACACCTGGCTTGAGGCTGTTGCTGGAGATCAAACGCAGCACACCGGGCATCCCGATCACCATGTTCACCGTGCAGCACTCAGAGGAACTGGCCGTCTGGGCCATGCGTTCCAGCGTCTGGGAATACATGGTGCTCCCGCTCTCGCTCACAGAGAAAAGTCGCTACCTGACTGCTGTAGTTCAGCTCTGCGAGCTGCGCCGAAATGTTACCGACCTGCGCAAGACGAGGCTGATCGACCACTCCCCAACCCTGCCGGATAGCATCCGGCTGACCTCAGGGCACCAAAAACACCAGGCGCTGAGCAATGTCATGCTGTACATCGAACAGCACTTTCGAGACAGCATCGATCAAAGGGATTTGGCGCAGCGCTGCGGCATGACGACATTTCGCTTCAGTCGCCTGTTCAAGGAAGCCAATGGACTTGGCTTCACGGATTACATCTTGAACAAGCGCATGAACTTCGCCAAAGAGCTGCTCGACAACAGCCAGATGCCTATTACCAGCATCGGCTATGAGGCCGGCTTCAAGGATCCGTCCTACTTCGCTCGTGCCTTCAAGCAGTTCGCAAACTGCACGCCCAGTGAATACCGCTTGGCACGTCAAGTCAGAGCGACTGCAGCAGCACAACTGGCGCAGGATGAAAATATCACTGAAGCGCTCGAAAGCCTGATAGAAAGCCTCAGCGGTTGATCGGCACCCGCAAGATTGCGCCCATGCCGGGCGCACATGAAAAAGGGGCAGACTTCACAGTCCGCCCCTCGGAGTCTTACTCAAAACCGCGAAACACTGCGCATCGCATCCACCAGATACCGCATCGCAATCCGGTCGTT
>Ga0066463_1000247_pt1 | contig 8457 bp, 8 predicted proteins | sample LakWasMe93_HOW11_2_FD_59574 | JGI IMG/M metagenome (GOLD analysis project Ga0066463, IMG submission 59574) | Freshwater sediment methanotrophic microbial communities from Lake Washington under simulated oxygen tension - Sediment Metagenome 93_HOW11 | ecosystem: Environmental > Aquatic > Freshwater...
TGCGCCAACCTGCGCCCGTCTCTTTCTCCCGGAAAGAGACGGGCGCTCCTACCGCTGCTGCAGCCCAACTCGTACAAGGCTTTGCGGCATTCCCCTTCGTGACAATCGGCGTGACAAACACCGAAGTCACCAGCAACAGCGATGCAGATGATGGTGCCGCAGCCTACGGAATGGACTGCACCTGACTGACAGTCAGGCATGCCCGGTCATCGCTTCACTGCCTTCACCCGACTCAGGATCTCGCGGCATTGGTCTCGTCAACCGGCGCAGCCTCCACCCGCCCACTTCTTCGGAAGTGCTCAGGAGGCCAGATCATGAGGTGCCCAAGCTCTCGGTCGTAAAGAGCCGCCAGTCCCGCGTTAGTGGACAACCCTCACAGGTCGCAGGGGCCTTGATCCCTGATAACACTCAACATTCTTGGCGGGATGACGTGGGGAAAATCTTCAACGTTTTGACTTCGAGAGGAGTTTGATCATGGCGTTGGTCGGTAAACGGGATGGGCGCAATTTTGGGTATGGACGACAGCTGAGCTACGCCGGGCCGCAAGCGTTGAAAGACATGTTCGGCGGTGGGCATTACGGGACTGTCAAAGCACACACCGATCGCTGGCAAGCGTTTGTGCGCTGGTGTCGGTCCGAAGATGGGCCGGGATTCAACGATGCGAGGAAAATCGACCGGCAGACCTTGCTGGACTACGCCGGGTATCTGCGCCAGCAAGTTGAACATGGTGAGCTTGCCATCGCGACTGCGCAAAACCGATTGTCCAGCGTCAACCGAACCTTGGCAGCGCTGCGTGGTGATCAGTATGTAAGGGTGGCGAGTCCGAGCAAGGCGCTTGGTATGCAGCGCACCAGCGTCCGCACCATGCCGCCGCAAGGCCAGGACCGCGATCACGTAAAACGTATCGTCAACATCCTATCCGAACATCTGCAGCCGCGCGCCGCGGCCATCGCTCAGCTGACGCGAGCAACCGGCATGCGCTTGCGAGAGGCCATTTTGGCTGATCTTCCTCGACTGCGAAGGGAAGCCGAACGATACGGCAAGATCAACATTCAAGATGGCACCAAAGGTGGCCGCTCAGGTGCGTCGGCGTCTCGTTGGATCTGGGTGGATAACCATATTCGTGAAGCGCTCAAGTACACAGAGCAGGTCTCTCCCGTCGGAAGCGGCAACTTACTTGCACCGAAAGAAAGCTACCTAGACTTTCAACAGCGAATCATCCGCCCTGCACGGGACATCCTTCACGCGTACAACCTCAAGGGATTCCACGAATTGCGTGCGGCCTACGCATGCGAACGGTATGAGCAGATTACAAACCAACTTGCGCCAATCAAAGGAGGTAGTTGCTACCAGCTCGACCAACACCTCGATCAGGAGGCACGCGCACAAATCAGCTATGAGCTGGGGCACGGTCGTATCGACGTAGTTTCGGCTTACATCGGTGGCCGAGCATGAGCAAGCCATTCGATATGGAGGTATTCCTCGCGGGAGTCATGAGCGGATCGCAAACGACACGTCAGCGCCACCTACACCAAGCAAAAGCCATCCAAGCAGCTATAGCTGTGCGCTGGAACCGAGACAATCCATGGACGTGGCAAAGAAAGCATGTGCTATGGTTTTTGTGCAGGAAAATACGACATCGAGCCGCGTCCACGCGTTATTACTATAAGCTGACTGCAGAGTTAATTGCTATGCGATTAAGTAAAAAATGGAGATTTGACACATGAAAGAAACAACGCGAGCTAGGGTCGCCGCCATAGTCGGCGCTGCCAAAAATAAGAAAAAAATAAATTCTATTTACGACTATTCGACTTCATGCCATAGGAATATTTCAGCTAGCATCTCAAACGGAAAAGTTGAAGGGTATGACTACACAACATCTAGCTTCTTTTCTGGAAGCAGCAACAACTCACTAGACTTCTATGACTACAACAATTCAAAACATGTAAATCTCAAAATGAACGGAAAGAAATTTGATGGCTATGACTACGACACAAAAAAATATTTTAGCGGAACCATAAATGGAAAAAATATTTCTCTGTACGATTACGATACTGGAACACACTACAACTACAGCATTTAAACGTTAAGAATTAACTAAAAGCGTCACCAATTAAATATGCATCTGAACTTCATTAGCACTGCCTGACTTATCCAGATTTCCAGATAGTATCAGGCACTGCCTTCCAGCACCGGAAGCTAATCTAGATTTTTTACGTTCTCATGGCCGAACCAGTCCTTCGCTTTTTCAACAACTGCGTCAGATGGCGAGTGATAAAATAAAGCCAAATTTGATTTTGCACGGGTACAGCATACGTAGAGAATTTTACGCGTCCTATTCACCACACTTTCTTTATCCATACGATCAGTAAACAAATAATCAAAGTTATAGGAGTTCCACCGCCCATTATTCAGAACAACCAGAACATCAGGAAATTCTCGACCTTTGGTTTTATGCTGAGTAGAGAATGGTGTGAATCCTTCAAGATATTCAAATAATTTCTGAAATTGAGAGAATGGGAGCGCAGCCACTTGGTTATAAATATAACGTTTCGACTCGATAAATGATTGAAGGCGATCGTCAACCCTTACAAGGCCATTTACATTTGCCTCATCGATAACTTGCTGTACTGTTTTATCATCGATTTTAGATAATTTGACAATCCTCTCCTTCAGTCTAACTTTATCACTCTTAGATGTGACCGCATGCTCAGTTACGCGAAGAAACTCATTAAAATTTCCATCCAAGTAAAGCTGGACATTTTTTTGTATTTTAAATAAATGTTTTATCAGGTCATCTCTATTACCACCGCCACGCCCCAGCTCACTTCGATCAGATTTCTGATCGTCTATAAGCTGGTCTTTGTCGATATATAAAGAAGCCAGCTCACCATATGGGAAATCTAGCGCTCGATCATATATAGCTTGGTGTTCTGCAATATATATGGCCATGCCGTCTGTGGGATCAACTTCTTTTAAGGCTTTACCTGTCTTTTGATACTTCAACTCGGCCAATACTTCTCCGAACGATTTTCCCTCGGAGTTAAAAGCAGGCTCCTTTTTCTTAATATAACTTTTGATCCGACGGACATACTCTAAAATCTTATCGCCATCATAAATTCTCATCAACTCACTAAACCCTGCTTTGGCAGCGATAAGGTTATGAGTGAGATTGAGTTCCTTAGCGCCTGATGACTCGGAGAACTCCCAGCCCAAATATTCTTTTACAATATTAACGTCATCATTGGATGAATATAGAAATTGTATATGACCATCTTTTACACCCCCATCGCTGGTCATATTGGGAGCATTTAAATCTTTAGAAGGAACTTGGAAAAGCCCATCATTCCTAAGTTTGTTTGCCAAATCGATTACATTTTTTGGATTTCTTCGATTTTCTTCTTTCTTTATTTCTCTAACCTGCCCAACCCCCTCCCCTTTGTAAGCATCTAAATCACCAATGCCTTCATCATAAATTGCCTGCATTGCATCGCCAAAAAAACCAATAACATTTGGATCGCCAACTCTAGTCAACTGCGTAAGAAGTATATCTACAACTTCCGCCTGAGTATCTTGATACTCATCCACCATGATATATGGATAACAATCTTTCAGTATTCGGCATAGTTTGTCGTATCTTTTAAACATCTCGTTAGCAAGTACAATAACTTCATCATGTGAAATTACCCCCTCCCTAAATTTTACGTACTCCTTATACCTAACATCCCCCTCAATAGCATCTAACTTTTCTGGTTCGCCGTTGCCATCTAAAACTTTAAAACCTAATATTTCGTCATCATTAATCAGCGCTAACAAAACCTCCTTTAGTTCTACTTGAAAATGTTTTATTACTCCCCAGAGAAAGTCATGAATCGTAGAAACGTGCAGATTTGGATGGCTGGCTCTGCCCTCAATCTCCCGCACCGCGGCGTTGGTGTAGGTAATACACGCTACGCGTGCCAAAGGCTTGAGGGTAACCAGATTCGTTATAACTTCTACCAAAGAGTAGGTTTTACCACTTCCAGCACCGCCACTCAGTAAAAAACTCTTACCCTCACAGATAGTATCAAGAATCTTTTTCGCCTCGTCACTAACCTCCTCTAAGTTCTTCATTTGCGCAACCATCCCAGGCCCTCTTGGATATAGTGAGGAGTCTTCCAATTGGAAAAGTCAGATTTTTTATCAGGTATACTATTAAGCAAGATTTCAATCGCTAACGAAGGCTTTTTGCCAACTGCCTTCTCTGCAAACTCAAATGCATCGCACTCGCCATTTATATATTTGTTGAACCACTTAGGCGTTAGAGATGGAAATTTTTCAGAGTCAGTTCCAAGTAGTGCTTTGTTTAGCGAAAAGAATGCATCTTCGAAGCTTCTTCCATGATAGCCATCGTCTTTAGTTTGATATGCTAGAAAAATACAGCCATCGACATCGACCTTCCATTCGCCTCCGACTTTAGATAAAGCCTTACCTTCAATATTAAGGGAGGTAAAGTAGCCCAAATCCTCTCTGACCTTGCCGTGATAAAATATTAACGATCCATTAGCTGTATGGTCTGCCGCTGGGTCATCAGGACGACATTTTATAGTCTCTATTTTCTGAGTGCCTTTTTTGTATAGCTGGGGAGTAACTCCATCCTTTTCAAAAAGCAATTCTTTAATCCCGCTATCTATATCAGTCAAAATTAAAGCTTTAATACCAATAAAATGGATAAACTTTTCAAAAATTTGAGCATGTGCTCCTACCTCCACAATTGAAATATTCTGTGAAAGTAGAGGTATAGCGCCAGCATCAGGAGTCTCTTGGTCAAACTTTCTCATCATTGCTGGTAGAAGAATTTTCTCAGTATCACCCTCAATAAGTATTGCTTTATCAGCAAAAAATAGCTCGGCGCGGTTCAACGTAAGATATTGCTTAAGGAATTTGTAGTGGAGTTCAGCCTGGGCATTGTCATTCACATCATCGGACGAATACTCCGACTTGAGCGCCTTAAGATTTTTTGCGTCCACACTGTTAGCAAGAGGTGACTTCCTCAAATACTTGATATCGTCGAAGTCACACTCTGCCACGATATGAGATGAGTGAGTGCTGATAATCGTTTGAAGATGAATCTCCACTCCATCTTCTCTCATCCTGCTTTCTTTCAACAGGGACTTTATATTCTTTATAAACGTATATTGCATCTGAGGATGTGTATGCGCTTCCGGCTCCTCAATAAAAAGTAAATTAATCGCAGCAGGATTTTCTTTACTAGATCTCCGAAAAGAAGTCATCAGCATTTCTATTTCAAAAATCATGCTGATTAGATTCATATAGCCAAGCCCATTAAAGTGCTCTGGAAGATCATGGGTATCGTGGGTATACATCACAGTTGTATTTCCATCCAACAGTTCTCGATGCTGCAGGGTGGATGCAATCTTAATATGCGTCTCGGACAATCTAGATCCGCCAAACTTTGCAACTTTCCCCAACAATCCAGAAAACATATCCTGATATATTTCGCTCAGCTCCTTATCAGTCGAACGCAGTTGCTTCTTAAAGCCCTCGACAGCCTCTTGCTGCTCTTGGTTCTCAGATGTCTTTTTGTATATGATTGCAGTCTGAGAAGAGAGTGTTTTATCATTATCTTTATTCGTAACACTCCGCTTCGCACCGATAGATCTAAATGAAATAACATCAGCCAAACTAATATTTTCTTTAGTCAAGTCTGTGAACACATCCGGATCACTATAGGAAAAACTTTTCTTCCTGACTTGATCAAAGTAAATATGCTGATTTTCCTTAAGAAACAAACTCGAATCGTTGTCATATTTTTCTTTTACATCATTGTAATCATTCCGCATCGCCGTTAACTGCGGATAGCTAACCAGATACTCAAACCCAAGCACTATATGATTATCATCAGGATCCAAGCTCATTATTAACTGGCTTACTGGTGACAAATTATCGATACCATCGTACTCAATATATAACTTCAACGTTATACCCAAGGGGGTATAGGCATTCTCTGGACCTATCGGGTCAGCCCCACTCACCAATTTAATTAAGGCTGCTTTTAAATCGACGTTGAAATCGTCAAAAACTATTTTCTGCTTTTCAGAAGAATTTATAAACTTCTCTAATGCAGAGAGCAGCGAAGTCTTTCCGCTATTATTTTTACCCAACACCAGAGAAAGATTGCTCTCAAGGTCAAGAGAGAACTTCTTCAGCAAGCGAAAATTATTAACTTCGATCCTTACTACTTTCATAAACCTATCCTTGTATTAAAATAAATTGCCCCGCAATTAGATATCAGACACATCTAGTCCCTGACATAAAACAGTCAGTTAGCAATCAACAAAATTAGAGCTATCGATGTGTAAGAGGCTGATATTAATGAGCTTAATCGCTTAAGCGGATTATTTGCATCCATGCTAATCAAGCCTCGCCGCTGCTAAGGGTTACATGACCCAAGGAGCTGGCCACTTGCCAGACAGTAGCTAAAGCTTGGTCTACCTTGCAAGCAGCTAGCAAAGGCGCAGCTGGCATCGCACTCTTCGAGTGAGAGAGATGTTCTAGATCTCAGGATAAATTTAGAGGTAGAAATTTCAGAAACATTATAAATATCAAATAAAAACAATAAATTAGATTTATATTCGACTCCTGGTGCCGCACCATACAAAACAAAGCCCTCGTAGAAATACGAGGGCTTTGTTGTTTCTGAGCTTCTGTACGGATCAACATCAAGCGGCGTTACCGTCCACAAACCGTCCACACTTCATGGAGCAGAAATAGGGACAGATCTATTTCCAATGATAAAAAGTAAGTCCGACCCTCGTTCAGTTGGGTTCCACTCCTGGTACCGGCACCATACAAAACAAAGCCCTAGTAGAAATACGAAGGCTTTGTTGCTTCTGGGGTTTGCTCTCACCACTTGGTACGAGGGGGTTGCCGTGTGTGAACCCCCCGAGGATTTGCAGGCGATCACCGCGTAACCGGTAGGGAATGAGATAGGACCAATTGGGTACTGCCCATACGCGTGTGTCTCTGACTCGACCTTTCCGGCCCAGGCCTGGAAATACCAACAGCTTCTCTAGCTTCTTCCAGGTTTTTGAGGGCTTTTTCCAGCTACTCAACCCGCATTCCTGCTCCAGCGTCGGGCGCGCATCGCCGCTACCTGATCATCGGAAGCGAATTTACCCTGATCTGCCTCCTCTACCGCCAGTTCGATCTGTGCAGTCAGTGCCCTCTCGTGCTCGATGTAGTCGCGAAGAACGTCCATCGTCAAGTGGCTCACACTTTGGCCATTCATCCTGGCTAGATCGGCGAGATAGTTTGAAAGGTCTTCCGGCAGGTTCAGGGATCTCTCGGTCATGGCAGCCTTGATAGAGAACGTTGGTTGCGCATCTTATACCGTCGTCGCCCGAGCACACCGATACAGCTCCATTGGTGGAGAGTCGTCGGAGATTTCCTCATCGCTCGATGGAAATGCTCCCCTGAGAGTCTTCTACGTCGGATGTATGGCTTGTTTTGAGGTACTTGTTTAATCGCGTTTCGCGTCACTTCCTGAAAGCTACAAAACCTTGCGGCATTGCCTACAGGTACGCCAGACTCCGCCGGCTTGTGCGGGTATTGCCCGGGCTCTATTGTTGACCTGCCACTGCTCATCAGTGGTCGGGTTTAGCAGCTCGCGGTTTATCGCTTGCAAGTGCATCCATCCCACAGGTGTTTTCCATGCCTACGGTTTGATGGTGGCTGTACGTAGGGCGCCTTCGGGCGCGCCGGCTTTGCGATATTCCCCGGTCTGCTAACCTGCGTGCAGCTGCCACCCTTTGCGTTTAGCAGCGGAAGGGGTTGGCAACCAATAGGGAATAATCGCATGCGTAAAGTGACCCCTGATCCCCCGGATGCAGATAACGCATCTCCGAACGAAAGCCCCAGTACACAAAAGCCCGACGAAGCGACCAACCGCGACGACGATGATCGCCACAGCTCCTTCGCGGACATCAAAGCCACCCCGCGCACGCCTTGCACGATGTACACCGTCAACCCGGAAGTCGACGTTCAAACCCTGCTGGGTTGTGTAAGCGAGTCTCTGGCATCCGCCAGCGTTATCACCATGGATGTGGCAGACCGAGAGACGGGCACAAGTCGCAACTCCCTGCTGGGCATTCACCAAATCATCATGCTGGCGGAGATCTCGGTGAACCGGGCACTAGACCAACTCGACCCGATTGATTAGAACGCGGCACATAAAAAACAACAAACAGGAGTCGGATTTATTTTCGACTCTGCAAAACAAAGCCCTCATACGAGGGCTTTGTTGTTTGCGCAGTTTGAAAAAGACGGTCTTAGTGACCCGCGCTCTGCCCACCATCCACATGCAGGATTTCACCAGTAACAAAATTGGCGCTGTCCAGATACACAACCGCCTGCGCAATGTCGCTGATCTCGCCCATGTGCCCGACCGGGTGCAGA
>Ga0066463_1000249_pt1 | contig 8416 bp, 7 predicted proteins | sample LakWasMe93_HOW11_2_FD_59574 | JGI IMG/M metagenome (GOLD analysis project Ga0066463, IMG submission 59574) | Freshwater sediment methanotrophic microbial communities from Lake Washington under simulated oxygen tension - Sediment Metagenome 93_HOW11 | ecosystem: Environmental > Aquatic > Freshwater...
GGCTGGAGGTGTTGGCGGATACCGGTGCCAATGCGGTTGGGTTGGACTGGACCACCAATATTGATGATGCGCGTCGTCGAATCGGTGACCGTGTGGCGCTGCAAGGGAACATGGACCCTAGCACACTGTATGCGCCGGCAAGACGGATTCGGGCTGAAGTGGCTGATATTCTAGCTCGCTTCGGTAGCGGCAGCGGCCATGTGTTCAACTTGGGTCATGGTGTTCACCAGTTTGTCGACCCGGAAGCAGTAAAGGTATTTGTGGACGCTGTGCACGAGCTGAGTGCGCAGTATCACTGATCTTGCCCGGCTTCAGAGATCAAGATTGTTTGGGTGAGCCATCGCTTAAGCAGCCGAATAAGACGGACGGGCTGTAGTTTTCTGAGTGGGCGCCTCCAGAGCTTTGCGCCGGTGGCATCGAGAGGCTGGAGCAGTGTGTCACGATATTTTGTGAAACCTTGGTCGATGCTAGATGAGCGGCACAGAGCGCTGATGTAAACGAGTTGTTGTCGTAACGTGTTGGTTCTGCTTGTAGCCCTCAATTACGACGCTAAAGCCTCAGAGTGGTTTCGGCGTTGGTCGTTGAGGGATGTAATCGCTTTTATCACCGTTTTTTCCGCCGAATGGATATGCGGTCCAGCGCTCAGCACTAGACTCAATGGCATTGACCGTCCTAATTACGCGCCTTGACAGCGGGTTCACAACAATTGCCTGGTCACGCTACCCCTCGATGTCTCAAAAACGGATCTATAGATTACCCGCCCTCCAGTCGGATTGAGTTTGTGCATACATCCTGAATTGCCGTAGCAATGGATTAGATGTCACTCAATTGGCCTTACTGATTTTCCCCAGAGCGGTTTGCGGTAGCCATATAGCTCCCTATCCGGCCTTTCATGTGTCTGTGCCCATAATTCGGATCGCAGCGCTTCCCAGTCACTGAGGTCTTCCGAGAGGCATCGGTGCCATGTGCCTCGCTCAAAGCAGGACCGTTATATCTGCGCATTGATCCGCTTCGATTCCTCTCGTTGAAGGGAATCTCCACCTGATCATTGGATCGGGCCTGCTACTCGGAAGATTTAATACGGTGCTTTTTGATCGAAGGGGGCTGGCTTTGGCTAGTAATTGCGAGGTGTTAGACCATTTCCGCAGATCGATGGCCACTTTTTGCGACTGGCTTACTGACCGCAATTTTCATCTCTTCGTGTGCATGTGTTGCCCTTGGGTTTCTCTCTTCAAGCTGTTTGCTGTGGCTAGGATGTGCCCAAAATCGGTGGCGATTCGGTCAGTGGAGCGGTCTTCTCGAACGTTAACTCATTGATTTTTAAGTACCATCTTCCAGTGTTAATAAAATGCCAAAAAAGTTCTTGTGGAGAAACATGTTTCGAAATAGGATACACAAAAGCAACAACAAAGGTGGCTGGACATGAGCAACACCAAAGAATATGACCTGGTAATTGTTGGTGCGGGCCCGATCGGTCTGTACGCGGCCTACTATGCTGGTTTTAGGGGGCTCAAGACGGCGCTTTTCGACGGGCTGCCGCAAGTCGGCGGGCAAGTAGCGACAATGTATCCTGAGAAGCTGATACACGATGTTGCGGGTTTCCCCGCCATCAAAGGGGGGGATTTTGTAAATAGCCTCCTGGAGCAGTCACAGCGTCAGGACTACGATCTCTACGTCTCTGAGCTGATTGTCGGTTTGGAGCCACTCGCAGACGACACTTACAGCATTACAACAGATTGCGGAAACCATTACTCCGCAAAGGCTGTAGTCATTGCGGCCGGTCTGGGTAAGTGCACTCCCCGTTCGCTTCCCGCGCTGTTGGAAGTCAAGTCTCCCAACATCATGCATTTCGTTCCCGATCTCTCGGTACTCGATGGTAAAGACGTCGTCATCGCTGGCGGCGGCGATAGTGCCGTCGATTGGGCTATTGCGGCGGCGCCCAGAGCTAAATCAGTCACCGTCGTACACCGTCGAGCGCGCTTCCGGGCGCATGAGGCAAGTGTGAATGAGATGTACGAAAGCGGCGCACGAGTTGTGGCGCCGGGTGAGATTGAGGCGTATTACAAAGAGACAGGTCAAGAATTTCTTGAGCTTTGTAATGGGGCTGACAAAGAAATTCTGAGCTTCGACAAGTTTGTGATGGCGCTGGGGTTTCACTCCGATCTGGGGCCGATGGAAGGCTGGGGGGTTGAGATCGATGGTTTTCGAATCCCTGTCAAACCGAATATGGAAACAAATCTGTCTCGCGTTTTTGCCATTGGAGATGTCAGCGAGTATCCAGGAAAGGTTCGTTTGATTGCGGTCGGTTTTGGAGAGGCGGCGATCGCGGTGAATCACGCAGCTGCCGTAATTTCGCCCGAGTTGTCGGTACTTCCTAGTCATAGTACGAACGAGGTGAGCTAATGCCTTATGTCATTTCAGATGGATGCATTCAAAGCAAAGATCAGGCGTGCGTTGATGTTTGTCCAGTGGATTGTATTTATGAAGCAGAAGGCCGTCTGTGGATTCAACCCGACGAGTGCACTGAGTGTGGTGCGTGCGAGTCCGTTTGCCCGGTTATGGCAATCACTTATGTCGACGCGGAAAGCGCCGACCAGGACCTGCGAGAGGCCCACGAATTTTTCAGTACATTGTTGCCTGGACGGGATAGTCCAATCGGGAGTCCCAGAGGAGCCCAGAAGATCGGTCTGATCAAAAGCGATCATCCAAGAATTCTACAGCAGTTGAAATGCTTAGCTAAGGACTAACGATTTTTTTGCTCCACTAAAAAGATACTCGATGTCTTGATAATAACAGGTGAAAAAAATGACTGACAAAAATAAGAAATCAATCCTGGAAGTACGAGAGTTCATTGAAAAACACAATATTGATACTGTTCGACTCGGAGCCGTCGATATAGATGGTGTTTGGCGCGGAAAACAAGTAGGTGCTGATTATTTTCTTAAAAAGGCAGCTATTGACGGTACTCAGATCTCAAATATCCTTTTCGGTTGGGATGTTGCCGATAATTTGGTCGACGGTTTGGACTTTACGGGATGGGACTCAGGATATCCCGATATCGCTTTGATCCCGGATCTTACGACGCTATCGTTAGTTTCTTGGCAGGCGCAGACGGCAACCGTTATTTGCGATATCAATAACCTCGATGGTCAGCCCCTGAACCTATCGCCCCGGAATATCTTGCGCAAAGCGACCGAAAAAGCAGAGCAGCTTGGATACAAGTGTCAGGCTGCATACGAGTTTGAGTTCTACCTTCTGAATGACTCTATCGAAGATATTTCGGCGGATCAGTGGCGCAGCACAAATCCGGTAAAAAAGAGCGGCCACTGCTACAGCATGCTCCATCATTCCAGTTCTTCGGACATTATAGGGGAAATTCGCAGGAGTATGCGTGCTTCTGGGATCGAACTAGAGGCGACGAACAGTGAACACGGCCCTGGTCAGTACGAGATCAATATCAAATATGGCGATGCGCTTAAGGCGGCAGATGATGCGATTTTTGTGAAAAATGGCATCAAAGAGATAGCCGCGAAGCATGGGATGACGGCAACTTTCATGGCAAAGCCGAATGCGGCATGGTCGGGTTCTTCTGGCCACGTCCATATGAGTCTGTCAGACCAGCAGGGGACCCCTATATTCGCGAATCCGGAGAATAAGTCGGAGCTGTCAGAGGTTGGTTACAACTTCTTAGCAGGCATGGTCGAACTTGCTCGGGAAATGTCGGCCATTTATTTGCCGAATATCAACTCCTACAAGCGGACGGCTGGTGCAGCCTGGGCGGGCGGTAATTCGTCTTGGGGGTTCGACAACCGCACTGTGTCACACCGAGCGATAACTTCGGCCGGCGCAGCTGCTAGGGTCGAGAACCGGATTCCGGGTGCTGATACCAACCCTTATCTCGTTATCGCGGCTAGTCTTTTGTCAGGTTTATATGGCATTGAGAACAAGCTTAAGCCAAAAGACCCCATCCTTGGTAATGCCTACAAAGTATCGCCGGAATTGGCGCGTCCACTCGCGACGTCGCTGGAAGAGGCGGCAACTATCTTCTGCGACAGTGAAGTGGCACGAGTGATCTTCTCGAATGAGTTCGTCAATCACTATGCCCAGATGAAGAAGTGGGAAATAAAGCAAGCCAATGGTTACGTAAATAATTGGGAGCTGGCTCGTTACCTCGACATCATCTGACGGGGCGAGCAAAGATATGCCTTTCTGGGAATAGAAGGCGACGAATAGCGGACAGGAAAAAAGGGTGTGAATATGAAAGATGTAAATGAAATTGCCAGGAATTTTGATTTTCATGGTGAAGCGCTAGATAATATCTTCGATACATATGCAGCGCTTAGGAATAAATGTCCAGTTGGACATAGCGATAACTATGGTGGTTTTTGGTTCTTGACGAAGAGTGATGACATCTTCGCTGCGGAGCAGGATCCGGAAGCATTCTCAGTCGGTCCGTCGATGATGGTGCCATCGGTGTCAGAAGGCATTAAACTGCCTCCGATCGACATTGACCCGCCAGAGCACACGGCTTATCGCCGTATTCTGTTGCCGTTGTTCACACCACAAGAGCTGAAGAAACTCGAGCAGCCAATCCGCGATACAGCACGTCAGTTGGCTGAAGAGTTTGCGAAAGAGGGGCCGGGCGCCGACGCTTCATATCACTATTCTCGACCTCTACCAACAATTATCTTCAGCCGTCTCGCTGGTTACCCTGAGAAGGATTGGCCGAAGTTTGATAAGTGGGTGGACGATATCATTTATGAGCGAGTCGAAAACCCGGAGCGTGCGAAAAAGGCCAATGACGACTGTTTCGCATACTTTGCGAATTTGCTCGATAACTGGAAAGACGAAGGCGAGTCGGCCACTTTGATGGATTATCTTTGCCGAGCCAAGCTCAATGGTCGTCCGCTTACCAGAGACGAACTTCTTCGGTATTGCTATCTCCTCTTCCTGGCAGGCCTCGATACTACCGCTTGGTCTATCCGTGCGGGGATTTGGCACCTTGCGAACAACCCGGAGGATCAGCAGCGACTTCGTGACAATCCCGACATGATTCCGCTGGCCTGCGAAGAGTTTCTTCGCACGCTCTCTCCCGTCCAGGTAATGGGGCGCACATGTCTGAAAGACACCGTCATCCGCGGTCAGGAAATTAAGGAGGGTGAGCGGGTCATGCTTGTATTTGGAGCAGGCAACCGAGACGAGGAAGTTTTCCCAAACCCGGACAAGATCGACATCGGGCGGCAAGAGAACCGACATTTGGCATTCGGAGGCGGTATCCACAGATGCCTCGGGTCAAACCTTGGGCGCCGAGAGCTAATTGTTGGAATTGAAGAGTTCCTGCGTGCTGTTCCCGATTTCCGGCCTGCGGATCCGTCCGAGAAGTGGCATGGAGTCGGGCCTTTGAAACTCACATTTTGAAAATCGGAGAAATATCATGAAAGTAACTGTTGATAACTCCCGTTGCCAGGGCCATGCACGTTGCGTCTATTTCGCCCCCGAGGTCTTTGAAATCGATGACGAGGGCTATTCAAAAGTAAAGGCTGGTTATGAAACTGTTCCGCTCGAGTTACAAGAGAGCGTGAAGAAGGCGTGTGCCAACTGTCCTGAGCTCGCAATCAAGATTTCATGAGTTTACGTTGAGGGACTGATTTATGGATAAGCTTCGAATTCTTATTTGTGATGGCAACACGGCCGTCGACAGGGCTTCTTTCAAGAAGTTTGTTGGATGTACTCCAAGCAAACATTTCGAGCGGCTGCTAAAGCATCACAACTCGGAATTACGAACTGATATTGCTTATCCAGCTGATCCTGACCCGCTTTATGTGCTGCCCTTAGGAGCCTATGACGGGATTCTGTTTACAGGCTCCAACTCCCACATATATAAGCGAGAGCCCGGAACTTTACGGCAAATTGAGTTTGCTAAGGCGGCATTCGCGTCAGGGACCCCGATGTTTGGTGTATGTTGGGGATTGCAGCTCGCAACTGTTGCTGCGGGAGGGGATGTTCAGCCGAATAGGGCTGATGAAAATGTCTGCGAAGCACCGTTTGCTTCGGGTATTCGTCTGACCGAACAGGGGCGCTCCCACCCAATGCATCACTTAAGGCCTGATGAGTTTGATGCCTTTTCTTTTCACTCTGATGAAGTTGTTAGTCTTCCCGAGGATGCCATCGTAACGGCCCGAAATCGAAATTTTGTTCAGGCTGCCGAGATTAAACATGGAAAGTCCACATTCTGGGGAGTGCAGTACCATCCCGAACTGTCAGGTTTAGACCAGGCAGGATTCCTTAGGGAGAGTGCTGCGTCGCTCGTGGCGGGTGGTAGTTACGAGACGCACAATCATGTCGAGAGCGCGGCGCAAGCAATATCACGCTTCAAAAGTGGAGTTGAAATGCCAGAGGAGAGTCTGATTCATTTCGAAACTATTAACATGAGCGCTTTCGATTTTAGGCCGCTCGAAATATTAAATTGGATTACGCATCTTGTTATCCCAACTACCCAACGAAAGTTTGGTTGGAACGGAGGGTGAAGCGAGAGCTCACGATAAACAACACATCTCACAACATTTGTGTGAACTTGTTAGCAGGGGAGAATAAAAATTATGACGTCGCCTGTATCAACACAACTCAAGGGTAACCTTGGACCCATTGGAATTGCTTTGATGGTAGTCGCGACTGCAGCCCCATTGACCGTAATGGTCGGGGTAAGTCCATTGATCATCGGGCTCGGAAATGGTGTCGCAGCACCTATGAATGAGATCGTCGTGGGTATTGTGATGCTTTTGTTCTCTGTGGGATTCGTCGCGATGTCTCGATATATTGAGAGCGCGGGAGCATTTTACGCTTACATATTGAAGGGTATGGGGCGCGTATTAGGCTTAGGGTCAGCATCACTCGCAGTTTTTTCTTACACGCTGATCTTGATAGCTCTCGAAGCCTATATCGGGGTTGTTCTCAGTAGTGCCATGTCAGGGCTTTTGAATGTCACACTTCCATGGTGGCTATATACTATCGGTGTTGTTGCGTTTGTTGGAGTATTAGGGTATCGAAATGTCGAAGTAAGCGCCAAAGTCCTTGGTGTCGCTCTTATATTGGAAATTGGCATAATTCTTATACTCGATTTGTCGGTTATCAGCTCCGTTGGAATAGTGGGTGTGAATACAGCGCCTTTCGAAATGTCTACTTTTCTCTCCGGCTCGCCTGGTCTTGGTCTTTTATTCGCGGTATTCGGCTTCATCGGCTTCGAATCAACTGTGGTGTATCGCGAAGAGGCGATCAATCCTGAGCGCTCGATTCCGCAAGCGACGTATATAGCCGTGATATTCATCACGATTATTTATTTCGTTTCTATGTGGTGCGTAGTGGTAGGGGTAGGTATCGATGATGTGGTCCGTGTTTCGAAGGGCAATGCTGAAAGTATGTACTTGGATCTAGTGACTACTTATCTAGGGCGGGTGATGCATGACGCCGCTCAAGTCTTGCTCATTACCAGTCTTTTTGCGGTGGTGATTTCGATCCACAATATTATCGCGCGCTATAAATATGTCCTTGGTAGCTGCGGGGTGCTTATGGCCCAGCTTGCCAAGGTCCATGCGACCCATTCATCACCTTATGTTGCTTCTGCAGTTCAAACCTTCGTTTCGGTTAGCCTTCTCCTGGCTGCGGCCATTCTAGGACTCGATCCTGTTACGGAAATTTACGCTTGGGGGGCTGCAGCCGGGACGTTGGGATATATGGTTATCGTGGCTCTGGCCTGCCTTTCGATCATCCTTTTTTTCGCCAAGCATCCTTGCTCATTAAATGCTTGGAAAACGAAGGTCGCGCCAGGGCTGGCGCTAGTTGGGCTGCTTGGCTTTCTTTATTTAGCGTTTAGCAACCTGCCCGCGCTGACCGGTAGCGAAGGCTTACACGCGGTTAATGTCACGATTATCGTCCTTCTCATTGTTGCATTCCTCATCGGGAGCGGAGGGGCCGTGATCATGAAGCGGAAAGCACCAAAGCGCTTTGCTGCCATTCTGAGCCATATGAAGGTGAGCTGAAACATTGACCTTGTTGTTGTCCTGCTGCTTGAAAGTTAGGGCGGGGCAACATTATCTTTGGGCTCTGGGCGGCAAGCGAGAGCTGAGTTTTTAGGCAGGTACAAAATGGACCAGCTCACGATAAACCCTACAAGCGCGGCTGGCTGGCGCAACCGTGCTGATAACATCGAATTTGAAGGCCGATGCCTGATCGACGGCAAGCTTGTAGACGCGCGCTCGGGGCAAACATTCGATTGTGTGTCACCTGTGGATGGGCGTGTACTAACAAAAATAGCTGAAGGTGACGAATCAGATATCAACAAAGCCGTTGCTGCCGCCCGGGATGCCTTCCAAGACCGGCGTTGGGCGGGGCTGTCGCCGGTCTCCCGCAAACGCACGCT
>Ga0066463_1000259_pt1 | contig 8265 bp, 10 predicted proteins | sample LakWasMe93_HOW11_2_FD_59574 | JGI IMG/M metagenome (GOLD analysis project Ga0066463, IMG submission 59574) | Freshwater sediment methanotrophic microbial communities from Lake Washington under simulated oxygen tension - Sediment Metagenome 93_HOW11 | ecosystem: Environmental > Aquatic >...
AAAAAATTCAAAGATTATTTTTCTGCAGGCTTTAAAACCTTTGTGATTGTGGCATTGCTGATGGCTGTTTTTGCGTACATTTTTTTTAGCATTCATACGGAGTTCAGGGATGCTAAAATTGCAGAAAACAACAAGCTGATACTGGCCGAAGGCAATCATTTGCCCAAGGAAATTGAGGAGAATTCAAACCGGCTCAGGCAGATATTTTTGCCCATTATGGTTTCTTCAGCGGTATTCAGGTATTTGATCATCGGGGCATTGGTGAGTTTGGTGGGCGCTGGTTTTTTAAGCCAGAAGAGAGCGGGCAATTAATTATAACGATCGCTGTCAAAATAATTTATCATACAAAATAGTTCCTGCAGGAGCTTGGATAATATGGATATATCAATTGTAATTCCACTGTTTAATGAAGAAGAATCACTGCCCGAGCTGGCGGCATGGATAGAGCGTGTGATGACGGCTAACCGTTACAGTTATGAAGTGATTATGGTAGATGATGGCAGCAATGATGCATCCTGGGAAGTGATTGAAGGGCTGGCACAAAAAAACAGCTGCATACGTGGCATTAAGTTCCAGCGCAATTATGGTAAAAGTGCGGCATTGAACGAAGGCTTTAAAGCTGCCCAGGGCGATGTGGTGATCACGATGGATGCTGATATGCAGGATAGTCCGGATGAAGTACCCGAGCTGCGGAAAATGATCATTGAAGATGGCTTTGATATGGTGAGCGGCTGGAAGAAAAAACGCTATGATAATGCATTGACGAAAAATCTGCCTTCTAAATTATTCAATGCAACCGCCAGTAAAGCCAGCGGTATAAAACTGCATGATTTTAACTGTGGATTAAAAGCCTATAAAAACAAACTGGTAAAAAGTATTGAAGTATACGGTGAAATGCACCGCTATATTCCATTGCTGGCCAAATGGGCTGGTTTTAGAAAGATCGGTGAAAAAGTAGTGGAACACAGGGCCAGGAAATATGGGGTAACGAAATTTGGCTGGAACCGTTTTGTAAATGGCTTTCTCGATCTGTTCTCCATTATGTTCATGGGAAAGTTTGGTAAAAAACCCATGCACCTTTTTGGGCTGTGGGGCAGTATTGTATTTTTTATTGGTTTTATAATATGGATATACCTGTTTGCACAGAAGTTTTTCTTTTCTGTGTTTAACATGACGGACAGGCCATTGTTTTATGTAGGTATCATTTCGCTGGTGATTGGTACGCAACTTTTTTTAGCTGGCTTTTTAGGAGAAATGATTGCCAGGAATTCATCGGATAGAAATTTTTATTTGATTGAGAAGAAGTTGGGTTTATAGCTTTATTGCACAAATTACACTTATTGAATTCCATCTATTGTAATGAATAAATCTGTTGTTATCATCGGTCCGGCACATCCGCTTCGGGGAGGCCTGGCATCTTATGATGAAAGGCTGGCAAAGGAATTTATGCTGCAGGGCTGCGATGCCAGTATCTATACATTTTCATTACAATATCCCGGGTTTCTTTTTCCCGGCACTACACAATACTCCACAGAACCTGCACCGGCTGATCTTAGCATCAAGGTATGTATTAATTCTGTAAACCCATTTAACTGGTGGCGTGTAGGAAATGAGTTGAGAAAAAAGCGCCCTGATCTTATCTTGGTACGTTACTGGTTGCCTTTTATGGGGCCCTGCCTGGGCACTATTTTACGACAGGTAAAAAAGAATAAACATACAAGAATTGTCTGCATTGCCGATAATATTATACCGCATGAAAAGCGACCCGGCGATGTTCCCTTTACCAGGTATTTTGTAAAACCCATTGATGCTTTTATCACCATGAGTGAAAAAGTACTGGGCGACCTGCCGCTATTTGCTGCTGGTAAACCTGCGAAGTTTGTCCCGCATCCTTTGTACGATAATTTTGGCGAAAAAATCAGCAGGAGTGAAGCAAGGGAAAAGTTGGGCATCGGAAAAGATGAAAAAATATTACTCTTCTTTGGATTTATCAGAAAGTATAAAGGGCTTGATATTTTATTTGAGTCGATGAAACTGTTGCAGGGAGAGCCTTTTAAGTTGCTGGTGGCAGGTGAATTTTATGAAGACCGTAAACAATACGATGAACAGGTAGAACAACTGGGCATACAGGATAGCCTGGTTTTAAGAACTGATTTTATCCCCGACAGCGAAGTGAAATACTATTTATGTGCTGCCGATGTAGTGGTACAACCTTACCGCAACGCCACACAGAGCGGCGTTACCCCTTTGGCCTATCATTTTGAAATACCCATGATCGTTACCAATGTAGGCGGGCTTCCTTCTCTTGTACCTGAAGGTAAAGTTGGCCTGATCGCCGAACCCAATCCCCAGTCTATTGCTGAAAAAATTGTGGCGTATTTTGAAAGAGGAGCCGAATCTTTTCTGCCATACCTGGTAGAAGAAAAGAAAAAATACAGCTGGGCCAAAATGGTGGAAGCAATTGTTGAAGTAGCGGGTATTAAGTAAAGAATTAAAAACAACCGTTCCCTGTTTTTTAAAGAAGAAATACCATCAATAAACGCTTTTTTGATTTTTTACTTTTTACTTTTGATTTACTATGATCTACAGAAGTAAAGCACCACTACGTATTGGCCTTGCCGGCGGAGGAACCGATGTAAGCCCTTACAGTGATATGTATGGCGGCGCTATTTTAAATGCTACCATTTCTTTATCTGCCAATGCCAGTATTGAATTGCTCGATACCAATGAAATTATTGTAGAAGCGCTGGATAGAAATGAAGCAGAATCCTATCCATTTGCCACCGCATTACCCATCAATGGTACACTCGATCTGCTGAAAGGTGTGTACAACCGCATACAAAAAGATTATCCTTTTGCATCAACCGGCTTTCGTTTATCCACTTACGTTGATGCTCCGGCTGGCTCTGGCCTGGGTACATCCTCCACCTTAGTGGTTGCAGTACTGGGCGCTTTTGTTGAAATGCTTAAACTTCCTTTGGGCGATTATGATATTGCACACCTGGCTTTCCAGATAGAACGGGAAGACCTTCAGCTGGCGGGCGGAAAGCAGGACCAGTATGCTGCTACATTTGGCGGCGTAAACTTTATGGAGTTTTATGATAATGATAAAGTGATCGTAAATCCTTTACGCATCAGGCCAGAGTATATGCATGAGCTTGGCAATAACCTCGTATTGTATTTCACGGCTTCATCAAGAGAAAGTGCAGCGATCATTAAGGAACAGGTGAAGAATGTGAATGATAAAAATGAAAAGAGTATTGAAGCCATGCACCAGTTAAAAGAGCAGTCAAAAATGATGAAGGAAGCTTTGCTGAAAGGACGCCTGCATGAGTTTGGTGAGATACTTGATTTTGGCTTTCAGCAAAAAAGAAAAATGGCGCATAATATCAGCAACAATGATATTGAAGCCATTTATGATGCGGCAAAAGCAGCTGGCGCTACCGGAGGCAAAATCAGCGGTGCCGGTGGCGGTGGCTTTATGATCTTCTATTGTCCCGGTAATAGCAGGTACAAAGTGATTGATGTATTAAAGACATTTGGCGGCGAAATTAAAAACTACACATTTACCAAGTACGGACTCACTACCTGGACGATGTAATGAATAATACTTTTGAAACCCTTTAACGGCCTGCGATGAAACAAATGATTTTTTTACTGGCAATGCTTGGCGCTTTGATGATTAGCTGCAAAGACCAGCAGCAAAAAACGGAGGATGTTGCAAAGTCGGGTACCGATAGTGCAACACTTGCCAATAAGATCTACAGTAAACAATTACTTGATCTTTCCAATGAAACTGATATTGCCAAACTGCTTTGCCAGGGCTGGGAGCTGGAAGATGATCTGGATGTGATCAGGGATAACGGTTACGCAGAAGGTATTTATCCATTCAGGAGTTTTTATTTTGCAGTTGATTCTACCTGTATCAAAAATCCAAGAAATTTTATGGAGTACGGCCGCTGGTCGTATGATAATACAAAGAAACTAATTAACATCAGGTACAGCAATGGCAGTAGGGATGAATACAAAATTGCCGCCATTGGTCCAACTGAACTGATACTGATAAACAGTGGCGAAGGAAGTGTTACCAAACTGAAATTTATAGCTGCAGGAAAAAGGTATAAGGATAAAATGGCCGACCCTTATTACACAGACAATAACCGCTGGCGCATTCAGCCACGCTATTCCGAAAATGAAGAACAGATCAGGCAGCGTTTAAAAGCCTGCATTCATTTTTATGTGTTGTTTTACAGGGATAACCTCGCTAAAGGCGATAACCTGATTTCTTTCTATGGATTTCCTACCTGTTTAAGGTGGTATTCCGGCGGTATTTATATGGTTAAAGAAGAAGACCTTGCCCAGAACTGGTTCAAATGTTTTTACAGTAAAGCGGAGGCGATGCAGGCTTACAAAATGATGCGTAACACCGTATTGAAAAAATACACCTGGAGTAAGGCCAATGAAACCTGGGTAAAAAAGAACCTGCTGGTATTGGAAAAGATGTATGACAATTTGTAGTACGTAAAATGAGTAAAGCGAAAGCAATCATCCTCTTCGTCGCAGTATTTGTACTGGCCATCATATTCTCTTTTTATTTTGAAGAACCTTATCGTGCCTGGGTTCGTTCCTGCTATATTTTTTTTAGTAACGGCAATATTCGGTTTACAGGAAAAAATCTTCAACTATTTGCAAGTGTTTATTTTTTATTTTCTTTTGGTATTTACGGTTGTACAATGGCCTGGCTTTTTTACAGGCGAAAAAAGCACCGGCTTTTGTATTTTCTTTCAACCGGCCTCATTTTTTTTGCAACGACAATTCTACTGTCATACCTGGATTATTTTTCAATAATGGTGGAATGTACTGGCTGTAAAAGCGCTTCACGGTTTATCGGCTATAACCAAATTAACTACGATTGTTATTTTATTACCAGCCTGGGTATTTCGTTGCTATGCATGGTATTAACAGGTATTCGGAGAACACGTATTAATTGATAAAATATAGCTGCCGCTTCGCTTGGGTTCTTTTCCAGTTTGATTTATCTCTTCCCAATTTGTATTTATACATCCAGGAAATATCCTGTCATCCATTCCTCCGAAAATATTTTTTAATTTTTTTTCAAACAGTTGTAAGGAACTGCTGACTGCTTCGTACTTATTGAAAAATAATCAATGAAACAGTTATTAAGTTCCGTGTTGATAATGTTAGTGACAACAGCAACAGTGTTTGCACAAGATGCTTTACGAAAAAAACATTTTAACCTTGAGGATGGATTGGCGATTGAAGGATATGATCCGGTAACCTATTTTACCAGGAACAAAGCAGTAAAAGGGAAAAAGGAGTTTGCCGTGTATAACCAGGGTGCAACCTATTATTTTTCATCTGCTGAAAATAAGGAATTGTTCAAAAAAAATCCGGCCCAATACGAACCTCAATATGGCGGCTGGTGTGCTTATGCCATGGGTGCTAAAGGAGAAAAAGTTACCGTTGATCCAGAAACGTTTAAGATCGTAAATGGGAAACTTTACTTGTTTTACAACCAGCTTTTCAACAATACTTTAAAAGACTGGAATAAAGATGAACAAAATTTATGCGCCCGTGCCAATGCCAGCTGGAACCGGATCTTTCATTAATCATTCAATCAATAACACATGTCGTTTAATATTAAAAAAACAGCAACCTGGTTGTTGAGATTACTTGCTGCACTGATCATGTTACAAACATTGTATTTCAAGTTTACAGCCGCAGCCGAATCGGTTTATATTTTTTCGCAATTGGGTTTGGAACCGTATGGAAGAATCGGCATTGGAATAATGGAACTGATTGCATCTTTACTGATCCTCTTTCCCAAAACTACCGCTATCGGCGCTGTATTGGCAATCGGTTTAATGGCTGGCGCTGTATTTTTTCATCTTACCAAACTGGGGATTGAAGTAATGGGCGATGGAGGGCAACTATTTATTTATGCCTTACTGGTATTTTTTGCCGGTATTGCTTTGTTGATTATTCACCGGCAGCAAATTTATGCGCTCATTAAACCAACTCATCAACAACGTTTATGAAACAATTAATGTTATTATTTTATGGGCTACTCCTTTCTGTTAGTTTGTCGGCTCAGAACAAGAGCAGTCTTTCAAACAAAAGACAGTTGGTGGATATTGCCGGAACCGTTGGAAGCTCCCGGGGTACGGTAGCAGTATCTTACGTACATAACTGGAAAATAGGCCATCAGCAACGATGGGAAGCTGGCATTGGCGCAAGGCTTACCAGCAGTTTTGGAATTAAACAGCAGTACACTACAGCTCCTGCAAAATTAGCAAGGACTAATACTACGCCTTTTTTAATTGTGTTTGCAGGGCAGGCAACGGCCAATTGGGATACGTTGACCGTACAACGGCCCTGGGCAAACGCAGTGAACCTTACGGCAAACTTTGCGTATAATTTTAATGATGTATGGAGTGCCGGATTTAATATCGATTTGATTGGATTTGCCTTTGGACGAAAATCGGCTGCAGTACTCACCAGTAATGGAATTACCAGGACAGAGCCTGCCGCAACCGTAAGTCATTTTAATGCTTTGCTTACAGGAGATCTTGATTATGGCAATTTGAATTCGGAGTTTTTTATTAAGTATCGACTCAATCATCAATGGGCCATCCGTGGGTTGTATCAATTTTTATTTAACGAATATAAAACAGCCAACATTAAACAAATAGCACCCGATGGTACGGAAGTAGATAGATTCCGTAACAAGGCAAATAATATTGGGTTGGCTGTTGCCTATCAATTTTAAACATACGGATCATGAAAAAATCAATACTTTTATTGGCATTGGCAGTGGCGGTGTTTGGTGCCTGTAAAAAACAGCAAACGAGTTCAATAATGGCGATGGACCCGGTAGATACTACCGCACAGTTAATGTACAGGGGAGCGTTTGCCAACGGGCCGTATGGTACTACTCTGGGAGTAGTAAAAATATATGGTCAAAACAATGTGTATAGCCTGGTGCTGGATAGTTTTACCGTTTCCAGCGGGCCAGATCTTCATGTGTATCTTTCAAAAGAAGTGCAGCCGCTCAATTTTATTGATCTTGGCGTATTGCGAACAAGGAGCGGAACACAAGTGTATAACATTAGTGGAATGCCTGATTTTGCGGTATTTAAATATGCATTAATCCATTGCCAGCAATTCGATCATTTGTTTGGCAGTGCTAATTTACAGTGATATGAAAAAGCTACTCTTGTTCTCCGTTTGTTATTGTTTGGCCATTGTTTTGCAGGCGCAAAACTATCGTGTAACAGATGCCGGTTCCGAAGTGAAATTCACCATTAAAAATTTTGGGTTAAACGTTACCGGTAGTTTTAAAGGGTTAAAAGGCACCGTTGTATTTGATCCTTCCGGCCTGGCCGCCTCATCGGTGAATGTAACAGTAGATGCAGCCACCGTCAACACCGGTAATGGCTCCAGGGATAAGCATTTAAAGAAGGACGATTATTTTGATGCAGTAAAATATCCACAGCTGCATTTTATATCCACCAAAATCAGCAGTAAGGCAGGTGCTTACATGATAGAGGGTAATCTTACCATCAAAGGGGTATCAAAATTTATTTCATTTCCATTTACCGCCACGGCAACGACCAATGGGTATCTATTAGCCGGCCAGTTTAAAATTAACCGGAGAGATTTCAATGTAGGTGGCAGCAGTTGGGTATTATCTGATGAGCTTACTGTTGCTCTTACTGTAGCAGCTATAAAATAATAATATGAATCAGCAAATTTTACATTTAAAACCAGCCATCACCAATGTTTTCGGGCAACTGGAGAGCCTGCTTCAGAAACTTACTGATGAGCAATATTGCCGGCCCAGTCATGTTCTGTTCAGTGCAAGTATCGGGCAACACGTAAGGCATATTATTGAATTGTTTATTGAACTGGAAAAAGGATATCAGTCTGGCCTGGTAAATTATGAAAAGCGGAAAAGAGATTACAGGATAGAAACTGAAAGAACGATAGCTGCAGGGCTTTTAAGTGATATCCTGAATACTGTAGAGAAAACTGATAAATCATTACGGCTGGAAGCTGGCTTTGATAATAACAGCAATGACGTTATTTATTTTGAAACAAATTATTACAGGGAGCTGGCTTACAATATTGAACACAGTACACATCACATGGCATTGATAAGGGTTGGGGTAAATAACCTGCCTGCCATATCACTCGATGATAATTTTGGAATTGCCTCCGCCACCATTAAATACCGCCAGGCAT
>Ga0066463_1000273_pt1 | contig 8025 bp, 5 predicted proteins | sample LakWasMe93_HOW11_2_FD_59574 | JGI IMG/M metagenome (GOLD analysis project Ga0066463, IMG submission 59574) | Freshwater sediment methanotrophic microbial communities from Lake Washington under simulated oxygen tension - Sediment Metagenome 93_HOW11 | ecosystem: Environmental > Aquatic > Freshwater...
CTGCTCACTTGCCAACGAACCTCCAACGGCAACATTTCCGTCAGCATGGGACCGCCGCTGTTCGGCTGGTCGGATGTTCCCCTGGCTCATGAAATGGATACGACGGTTCTGCCCCTTGATGGCGGCCCGGCGGCGTGCAGTATGGGCAATCCGCACTGCACCTACTTTGTGGATGACGTGACGGCGATTGACATCGCGGCCATCGGCCCTACCCTTGAAACCCACCCGCTGTTTCCGCTCAGGACGAATGTGCATTTCGTTCAGATCATTGACCGCAAGCATATTCGATTGCGCATTTGGGAGCGCTGGGGCGGGATTCCGCTGGGTTCAGGTTCGTGCTCTTGTGGTGCTGCGGTTAACGGTATTCGACGGGGGTTGTTGGACGATACCGTTGAGGTTGAATGTGATGGCGGGAGTGTGACGGTTCAATGGGATGGGGTGGGGGCGGTGTTTCTTATTGGGCCGGTGGAGGCGGTTTTTTCGGGGACAATTGCGGATGGCTTGTTGAAAGATTGATTGCTGCTTTGTCTTGAAAAGCGGAGGAGCCTCCACTGGATTTTGGAGCAGGCCTGAATGGACCCATTCACTCATCGTCATACATCAGCTCCAAAGCCTTGATCCACTCGTCCGTAGCTTTAAATCTGGCGTAATACGCCTGTCTTTCTGAGTCGCTGAAGTAAGTGTTCAAGGACGAGATCGCTTCGCTAGCCTGGCAGGAACTGAACCAGGTCATGCTGAGCTACGGGCTTCAGCTGAATAGCAAAACCCCGGGATGGTGAAATATCACTGATTATCACGATTTATCAGTAAACAATCAGTGGTGGCGTTTTTTCCAATTGGTAGGCTGAGCTCTCTAATCACAGAGGTAAGGAACACCAACATGACCAAGCAGAACAATGACAAGGCAAACGCCCACAATCGTAACCCTGGTACCAATGGCACCAACAAGACCTGGGACAAAAACCACGGTCATACTGGCTGGCAAAAGAACCCTGAGAACCCGCTGAATCAGGTGAAAAAGTCATAATGTGTTAGGGGAGCTTTGCTCCCCTTATTTTTTTGAAGGGGGGGGGGGGCATGGAAGATCAGGTCGAGGGCAGTAAGGGGAAAAATGCTAAGAAAAAGCCTTTTAAGTTGACGCGGCAGCTGATTCGTCTCGCGCTCAATGATGGCTGGACGCAGAAAGAAATTGCAGGAAAGTGTCGAGTTCAGCAATCCATTGTCAGTGCCTGGGGGAAGGGTGCCAAGTGCGCGACTGAGGCGCAATTAATTCCGTTACTTGAGATCTACGGGCATAAGTTAAGAAGAAATACATTCCGTGTGTATTGGGCACTCAACTCGATCACGCAGGCCAAGACATTCTTCCGGGTTGAAGGGAAGGTGGTATTTGCCGAGGTAGTTTTTGAGCTTAAAAAATCCAGCGGAAAGGCAACCCAAAAAATACCCGTGATGAAACTGATCGTTCACCATCAGGGTGCCGATAGTTTCAGAAGTGTGGTTCAGCACCGACTTGAGTTAAATTCACCTATCGAGTTCTCTGTAAGCAGTGCAGAGGATGCGGTATGGTCATCCGACGTATCGGATCAGCGAAGTAGCGCTGAACTCATTGACTGGTTAGATGGCTACGCTCATAGCCTAAGCGAGAAGCACCCGCACATTGGGCTTACTCTGCCATTTTTGCTTCGGCAGGCACTGATGAATCATGGCTTTCCAGTTGGCGGTGTTGTTGAGTACCCGGCTCTCTGGTAGGTTGAACGAACCCAATCGGAACGAGGGCGCCTTAATGCCTTCACTGCGGTATATCCGCGTTGGCCTGTACACCCTTCGAGGTTAGCCCCGTGAAAAGCCTGTCGCTTTCACGGCGCGATTCAGGCCGTTTTAGGATGGTTGATTGCGGCCTTTGCAGGCTAGGCGAAAGGGAAACTGATTAGCCGAAACGCCATCAGCCTAAAGGGTATGGGGTGGGATGAAACCCAAGCCGCCAGTCTCTGGCCGCTTGGGGTTTTTTAGGCTATCACGCACTACCCACCCAATTGAGTCGTACCGGCTCCGTAGACACAGGATGACCGCTGTCGGCCATTAGCGGTCATTGGGATGTGTGTAATAAATCAGGACCGATTCAGTTAGCGATACTCTTGGTCTACTAAAGGTTATGAGCGCTCAGTTGACTCTGCATACACAAGGGCCACCCCCTGATCCTGGAAATACGACTATGTTGTGGCTAATGCGAACCTCACTAGTTATTTTTGGAAAGCTTAAATTAATCACGAAATAAAATTCTTTTCAACTCATTGCGAGAATGTCAGCTGTATCTAATTACAACATTTTTTGTATTTTTTGCCTGATCCGCACGGGCACGGATCGTTTCGATTAACATTTGCGTAATATGTTGACTTGGTTTTAGTCTCAGTGACCCCGTTCAGAATATCATAGTCACGCATTATGCTTCGCGCCTGTGCCCTTTCTTCTGAGCTCAAAGGTATAGAGGCATCGAACGCGATAATCGTTTCTGACGCAGCGCTAGAACCCTGTGTGTCAGCACCTAAAACTATAAGCTCTTTAGCTCTTGGGTATTTGTATTGCGTCACTATTGCATAAAGTTGCATGCAAGAAAGACGCTCCTCCCGATAGTCTTGGTAGTCCGCATAGTCATCATCCCAAGGAAAGAATACAAAAACATAGAGCCTATCAGGTTTGCATAATGACTCTACAATTCTCGCAGACCTTACAAGTTCAGGAACCAGCCCATATTTCTCAAAAAGCGACTTTGACAAAAAAGCTCTTGAGTACATATTCTCCGAAGCCAGAAACTCTATGACCTTAGAGTGCTCTATAAGAGGACGGTCGGCACCTTCTCCTACGTTCGCATTAACGATCGAATCCGAAAATCGTTCTAGTATGCTTCCCCATCCTCTACCTTGTTTGTTTTGAGCATAGTGAAGCGCATAGTCTATAGTTCTTCTGTAATGCGTCCATTCAGTCTCATGGATCATAAAGGGGACCGAGAATTGATCCCCCGGATTCGGTATCGATCCATATCCATCGGGTCGTGGTTCTTGAAGATAGTAAGCAAGAATATCTTCCTCACCACCTGCAATTATTAGCTTTAGCCTGCGCACAGCTTTTTCTTTTTCAGATAAATAGTTAATGAAGTCTGTCGGGGTTGAAAGTTCTGTCAGTAAGAGTTCTATTCCTGTCTCGTCCAGAACATGTACAAACGTTTTTGAAGGATCAACATCATTAACCGTAAATGGATGCTCCAAAACCTCACTCTCACCAAGTGGAAAGATAGAAGTTAATGTCCCGGTACTTCCAGGGCTTATGGAGTCAAAATACATTTTTGCAGCGGCGCCTATGCCTCTTGTCACACAAATCAAGTGTATTTTTAAGTCGGGTCTAGAAATATCAAATGGAAAGCGATCCTCGCAATTCTGATTAAGATAAATTCTATCAGGATGTTTTCTTATGAAGGATTCAGCTCCATGTAGTTGCTTTGCAGAGTTTTTAACTGCACTTCGATACCACCTTCTCCAAGCAGTGTCCGTTGGCCTGTCAGCTTGAAAACGCACCTCTCCCTTGTCAGAAAACAATATAAGATTGTTGTTAAAGTACACCGTCAGATCAGCAACTTCCTTGCCTCCGTCGACATTTCGAAAAAGACTAGGATAGCTCCATAGACTGAAAAACGTCTTGGTGGCAATTTTTGTCAGAATTCTCTCGCTAGAGTTCACGCTCTCTTCTTTCACTATAGGCTTTAACACAATCACCCTACCTTTGCGAAACCACAAGCCAGAAAAATTCAACCTGTTTATTTAGTCTGCAAATAGCGCAGAAACTCTTGATAAAGGTTGTTTGCGTCAGTAAACGCATCGTTATCCATGAGGCGCTGCGCCGATCCGTAGTCGAGTTGCGAAACATTCAAGAAGCATACGGGCCCATCCGTGAGAAAACACAATATTTCCTTGTGGGCTGGTAGAGCCGGGGAGTCAGAGTTGTAGTCCACATAGGATTGCTGACATGTTTCACTACTCCAGTCCTGGAGCCCTGACTCGTCAAATATTATCCCGTGCTGTACTTTGTGTTTGTCACTATTACGAATGAAAGGAGAAATCCCTATAGGCGCCGCCTCAGCTGCATACAGAAAGATAAGTGGAGATTGGCTGTTATTTATTTCTGGAATATAAACTACGATGCTTCCAAGCTTTAGCTGGTAGTAAGTATCGTTATCCTCTGTAAAAATAGTTAGCATTCCATTATGATCTAGGCTTTTTAATGACGCCTTTCCGGAGCAATGGCCATTAACAAAATCGCATCCGTAACCATTGTCGGAGCCTTGTATTTCTTGGAGAACTGAAAAAGCAACATTTTTATCGTCAATTAAGAAAACACCAGGCGACGTGACATTCCTTAAGTTGTGGGTCTGAAGTGCACTAATTAAGCGTTCTACAGTTTGGGCTTTAGTTTTGTTTTCGAGCTCGCCATGCACTGCCTTTGTTAAGCGATAAGCCCGATCCAATTCAGTCCGTCCCTGTCCTTGTAGGTACTGCTCACCGATTATCGGACCAAAAAAATTATCGAGGTCTACTAAAAGGCCGCCAAGAACTTTAGAAACCTCCATTTCATTTAATAATACTGCGCTGTGAGTAATGCTATTTCTCCAAGCCTCAACCTTTAGCAGTTTTTTCTTGAATCTCTCCCCTATAGGGAAGTCACAAATGTCTATCATCCGCTCGATGGATTCCTTGAAGGAGATCGTGTGTATCCCATCCTCTTCATATAGCTCATTAATTAAACCGTTGCGCCTATTTTTGAAAGCTGACTTTAACTTGGTAATCTCACTAAACAACAATAGCTCGTTATGTTTCCTCAACGAATATTTACATAAAATCTCTACACCGTGCTGTATCGAAAGCGTAGAGTCTTTGAGGGCGGAAAACCTCTCCGGGTCAGCGGCTTCCGCTGCGACTAGCTGCTCATAATTTGCGAGGTGATTATAGCCCTTTTTCAGTGAGTCCAAGCCGTTATCGATTAGTGAAATCTTCATTCCTGTTCCTTATAGTTTTTACTCTTAACAAACAGTAGCCGATTTCTCTACCGCTGTTCATTTGTGTGTGTTTTTTTTGTGATGCATCTATATGAAGCCGGAATCGTCTTAGGTTTCCTAGATACATTCGACTGACTGCTTTTGGTCGGATGCAGTCAATCAGACTCGTTTAGAAAACTATGGGCTATTCACTCGGCAGCCCGGGAGCTACTTTGCTACATGCATTCTTGTGACATCAATAGAGAGCCTGTACCTAATTGGCAGTGTCGAAACTATTTCGTCGTCAGGTATCTCTTGGATAAAGAAGGGGAATTTCTTTGAGATCCGATACATCAGAAGCTGGATAAACATTATCTCTGTAATATCTCTGATGAAATTTACTGTTGCGGCTATTTCTTCTTTAATGGGGTGAGGGTCGGCTGTACCTTGCCCCTCTATATACCAGACCGGTGTCTGTATCTGTCCATCTGGCAGAACGCGGAAGTTCTCTATCACGGTTTTTACTTTCTTTGGATGCTCGTGAAAGTTGCGCAGTTCGATCAGGTAGCGCATGCTCCCTGCATTTTCGCGCACAAAAGAGGAGATGGGTGATTCCTCTCCGAGCGTATCCGACAGGCGTTTTGAGAGGTGGTCAAAGTTGCTATCAGTCTTGTCAAGCTTAATAAACAGCGCTGGCAACTCGCAGATCAGCTTGATAGCTCTATTGGCTTGAGTTAGGAACGCTCCGCAATCTAGGTCCAAGTCTTGAACCTGGGGGAAAGGGTTCAAGCCGCGACCGTGGTTGTCTCTCGAAATACCCTGTTCGGTGATTTGCTTGATGATTTCGTCAATACGTCCTGCAAGTCTCGAAGCAAGCCTTTCGCATGCAAGTAGCATTTCCTTGCAGTTATGTAAAAGCAAGATCACTGCTTCTTTGTCGAGTTTTTCGTCGAACATCGCGGCGTCAAGCATCTCGCGGGCTTGCAGAAGCACACGGGCAACCGTTAGGTTGCTGGACCCAACATCGGCCACTGGGGAAGCAACCCACGGGGCATTTGGATTGGTCTCATCTGGATCAATTGATTCGGGTGTCTGTACCCGAAAGGTCTTGTCCTGCTTATAAATCTCCAAGAACGAGCCGCAAGAACACATTGTTGTGATTGGCCCAGTGCCTCCCTGTAGCTCCATCGATCCTGCATCGTGGCGAGGTAAGTTTTTCTTTGTCCGCGGTGTTTCGCTCATCGATTTGCCTATAAATAAACACTACCTGATGGAAAACTGAAGCGCCTTTAGCTTCGTATACGTCTGAGCTGAATTCTTGGCTGGCTGCACTCTACCACCAGCGTCCATTTTTGGCCGAAAGCTATCTATCTACAAATCATACTAGCAATTGTTAGGCTTGCTGGATCCTAACTTTATTTCACAATAGCCAGTCGTATGGAGCTGGCTCGGGAGGCCGCTTTTGGCCGAAAGCCAACCTCGCCAATGCTGTATACAGCTAGGCGGTTTTCGTCCGGAAATTGTTATGTATTGCCCAACATGATATCGCCGGATCTTCACATACAATCGAAAACCGCATAGGGGCGAATCCGCTGGAACGAAGCACCTTGGATGGCCAACCTAGCTGCCAGCAATTGAGATCTGGAACCTAAGGAGCGTCAGATGACTACGACTACAGTTAACATCGTCCTTGATGGTCACGTCGACGATCTGTACGCACTCAGCTTGCTTTTTCCTAAAGGTGCGCATCCTAGCTTTCACATCGTGACTAAGTTGACCGGCGTGAAAGACGGACTGCTCGATCGTGTTCAAAACGCAGACTGTCGAGACACATTCCTGACGGGCGACGGTTGTTTGTCTCTGATCGAGGTAAAAGGGCCGCAAGAAATGGAGTGGGTTGCGAGTGAAATTCTTGCGGCACTTAACGGTTATGCCGTTCTCGCGGACAGTAATTATGATCCCGTTATACCAGTCTCTGTGTCATGGGAGGGGGCCACATCCTCTGGCTGCGCGACCTTTGGATCCGCCAATATAAACCGGCCTACTCGATGCATTAGTACCAACCGGCATGATTTGATTCACCAACTAATGCATATCCGTGTCGACTTCATGAAAAACAATCCGCTTGCCGCATACGCGGCCACAGTTATCGCTGGCCAGCCTTCTTGGGCTGATTACTATCGCTTGCTCGAAGATATCGCGGGGCATCGAGGAACGACGCTTGATAAGCTGACGAGAAGTGGCATTGCGGAACGGCGGCCACTGGATGGATTCAAGATGGCAGCGAACAATCGCTTGTCAGGCCGCCATGGTGCGTCAAAGCGGGATACGAGCCTTAAGCAAGATGACTTGATGACTTTAACGGAGGCACGAGAGTTCGTTCGTTCCGTTGTCACAGCATGGCTCGACCTCGAATGCGGTGGGCGATTACCTAGAGATCGTGTCGATGGAGGACTACTGCGGTTCGGCCTTGATGAATAGCTCGCTAGTCCGCGACTCCATCTTTGTTAAATGGGCTAGGTCGCCTTTTTTGCTTTGAAGATCGAAACGGATTGCAGCGTTTACACACTTTCTTGCCGATAGGAGCAGAGGACTTGCATCGGCCCTCAGGGATTTTCAACGGACCAATGCACTTGCTCTTCGGAACACACCTCGCTAACCTTCCCCCGTCGCTGCCAATTCAGCGAACGGGTGTGGTAGCCCGGTTACTTCATAGACCCAGAACGCCTCAGGGCGTTTTTTTGTGCTGGCTGCTTTGTGGCGGCTGTGCATGGGAGGCTTCGGCCTGCCGGGTTTCTATGACCGGTCTACCACCCTGTGTACAGCCGTCTCCTTATTTTGCGTGGTAGCAAATTTGGAGAGGTCCACTTCATAGAGGCTCCACAATGATCAAAGAAACCCCGAATCCCCCCGATATGGATGACTGCACAGAAGTCGATTTCGAATCCCCACCCCGCAAACCCGCCGAGGCCGAGCGCCGGGCAAACCCGATCTTCGCCGTC
>Ga0066463_1000292_pt1 | contig 7777 bp, 6 predicted proteins | sample LakWasMe93_HOW11_2_FD_59574 | JGI IMG/M metagenome (GOLD analysis project Ga0066463, IMG submission 59574) | Freshwater sediment methanotrophic microbial communities from Lake Washington under simulated oxygen tension - Sediment Metagenome 93_HOW11 | ecosystem: Environmental > Aquatic > Freshwater...
TGGATTCATGGCCTTCCATTTGGCGATCCACTTGGCGTTTTCGGTGGGCTCGGAAATGATCAAGTTGGCAACGTACTCAGCCATTTCGGTGGTCAGGCTGCTGGAGATCCAGGCCTGCAGCAGCTGCTTGTGCTGCTCGACATGTTCAACGGCTTCCGGGCCTGCCTGCGTGTCCATGAGCACTAGACCCAAGATACGTTCTGGCGCCAAAAGCGCGGCACGCAACGATAGAAATCCGCCTTGCGACATGCCCCCTAACACGGCCCGCTGAATATCCAGGTGATCGAGCAGGCCGAGGCAGTCGCAAGCGGAGTCCCAATAGGTAAAGGGCTTGCCATCGTATTGGGTCTGGCCAAAACCACGCTCATCCCAGGTGATCACACGAAACTCAGGGCTTAGGGCAGCAACCTGATGGGCAAACATCTGCTCGTCCATCAAAAAGCCATGGCTAAGGATTATCGGTAGGCCGGCGCCGCCGTGGTCGGTAAAGTAAATCTCTTGCTGGTTGATCGTGGCGAAGGGCATGCGCAGCAGTCCTCATTGTTGTTTTGTGACATGGAATATCTTTGGCGTATCTGACGCTCGCGCGCTGGCAATGCCTATCCTTCACGTGGGGTATCGGCGCGATTACCTTGTACATGGGCAGCGCCCGAATCCCCATACACGATAAAGAAGAGCACGAGACTGATCATGATCAGGGCAGCCGCACCATGAAAGGCACCGGTCACCCCTTCGATGGCAATCACTGGAGAAAGCAAGAACGGACCAATGCCTAACCCAAATAAGCTCAGCGGGGTGATGAGCACGGCCAACCTTCGGCCGGGATCGATTTGGAGGGCAAGTCGGACCTGAAAGGGCTGTAGTGCAACCCATAGAGTCATAAAGACACATGTGGAAATGACGTAAACATTCACACCGCCTTGCCAAGTAATGCCAATTGCGGAAATGGCCAGAATAAGCGCCCCCACCGTCAACGCAAATCGAAAGGAAAGGCGCCAACCGATGATCGCAACGCCAAAGCTCGCAATAATCTGAAGCGCGAGTGACGCACCGATAGTGAAGCTGATTACCTCGGCAGAATGTTGAAGTATTGAGCCCATGCGTTCGACATAAGTCCACGCTGTGCCCTCTGCTGCACACACCAGCAGGATCGCAACACTGAAGATCAATGCCCCTCCAGTTGACCGTTGGGCGCCGCCCTCCTCCTGACCTTTGAGTTGGACACTGCGAGGAAGGAATAGCCCCCCGACCGCGGCAATCAATCCCACGACAGCGATGTAGACCAAACCGCCGTCGATCCCCCAGCGGGGTAACAAGACCAGAGGTAGAAGATAGGCAGCGAGGAGCTGTGGTATGGCGGTGACGGCCAGGAACACAGCGTTCAGCCGATCAGGTTGCGCGGAATGCGTCGTCACCAAGACAGCTGCAGCCATCGCGAATCCTTCACACAATCCCGCAAGTCCACGCGCCAGGTAGATGAACTCTGGTGTCGGAGCCCAACGAAGCGCAATGGTCGAAATGGCAAGAAGCAGACAAGCCCCTACACCCACTATTCGAACGTAACCTCGGTTGATGATAAAAGGCCCAACGCATGCGCCGAAAGCAAGGGCCGTGATCTCCGCGGACGCGGCGTTTCCGATTCCTGCAACGGAGAGCCGCCCCATCTGAGCCAGCTCCCCTAAAAGGATGGGAATCACCCCAATGCCGATCAGGCTTGCACAGCCAACGAATAAGGCTGCGACGATCGCCGACAAGTTGTCACGCTCCGGGGCAGCGATCGCGCCTGACGAATCCGGGAGATTTTCAAAGGATCGCCCCGACTCTCGGTTGGACGACGTTACTGTGTGTTCATCCATCACAACCTTCCTCATTTTTATTGTTAAGCACTTCCAGGCGAGACGTTGACGCACGACAGAGTGCTCCCGCGTCACATCCTTAAACGAAGTACGCGGTGGGCCACACTCGGGGACTTACTTGGCTTCCCGCGGGTTAAATGCGCTCAGGAGTTGCTGCTGTTCAAGCTTGTCGCCTGATAACCACACGAACGGCAGCCTAAACCAACCCACCGACGATAGATTGGCAGTACACGCCACGAAATTGCCATTTGCTACGCCTCGCCGAAGACGTCGGGGTCTCCAGCCTCCTGGATGGAGTTAGCTGAATTATCCGCCTCATCCCGGTCCGAGCCCGATCACTCGACGCTTCTCGATGGCCTTAGTTCGGGCACGACAGCGGCGCTCCGTCGCCGCCAACACTCACTGGCGGCGATACCCAGGCACTTTTTCACATAGGTGGTTACGCTCAAAACGCCAGGAAAAGTTTGTTTTATTAAAAATAATACAGGAACAGTTATACCCACCTGCATGTTTACGCTATACCACCCCCTCAACTTATTAACGATAACTACAACTGAAATTATTGTAGTTAAAGAATGACGACTGAAGAAAGCGTTGTGAGTAATGCATCTAGTGGACTGCAATGAATCTTATGTGCATTCATTCCTGGGACAATGCCTTTCGTTTAATGTTCCTATTGATCAGCAATCCGATACTCGTATGCGGCCGTTAGTATTGGCTCCGGTTCGACAGCACTGACACAGCTCCAACTTAGGCCCGTACCACCAGTATGTATTGTGAGTGACAATCCGCCAGAAGAGTGATATCTGCGAGTTGGCGTGAATTGTCAACACCATTGGCATGCGCTGCCAAGCGGTCAACCGCTACTGGCGATAGTCTCAGCATCAGATGAGCTAATGTCTGAGCGACCATTGAGCGGTCCTGAGACAGGTCCCGCTCACAGTCCGCTCCCGTACACAAAGCGTCTCTTTGGCGCCACCGTCAAGTCATACCCAGAAGCGCAGCAGCAATTCTTTAGAAGAAGTCAATCCATGACAGTAATCTTAAATCGAAAACGCATGACAGCAACTCAAGCTCGAAGCATGGAGCGACGCGAGCGTTTGATTGCTGCTGCCATCACTCTACTTGACATCACACCTATAGAGGACATCACGCTTGCAGTTGTTGCCCATCGCGCCCACGTCCCAATTGGATCAACTTATCACTTCTACCCAAAGATAAACCATTTATTAGCTGCAGTAGTTGCGAGATTACATGATCAATTTCTTATTCAGCTTATGGAACCCTATACAAGGCAAACCCAAGCAAGCTGGCAAGCAATCATTGAGGAGTCTATTAGACGCAGGCTAACATTTTACAATCAGAGGCCAGACGCTCGACACTTGGTGCTCAGCGACAAAGCCCCGCCAGAAATCAAACACGCCGACCGCTTTAATGATCACGCCATAGGCCAAGTTATGATTGGCATCATTCAACGACATTTTAAACTACCTGACTTCCCTGCCCGAGAAGATATATTTTTTTACAGCGCAAAAATCACTTCATTGTTCTTTACGCTTTCAAATATTCAAGACGGAAAAATTACTGAGGAGTTCGCAAGGGAGGCGCAACTTGCAGCGATCGGTTACTTAGGAAATCACCTTCCACACGAACTCTCCCCCGCCAAAATATCTAAATTCGGAGTGTAAAGTCCACCCAATACTCACCACCAATGGATGAATACTTCAAATTCATTTTGAGAGACCACCTTGAAAAACTTTAGCGGCATGAACAATGAATTTTATTTGGCCAGGGCCTACCAACGCCACGTGGCTGGCTCTAATATTTTAGACATGCTAACTGGGCTGGTTCGGGGTGAAGGCGTTTGGCTTTTTGACACACAAGATCGTAAATATTTGGACTGTTATAGCAAGCTGGCTACCGTGGGCCACGATCACCCGGCAGTCACCAAAGCCATCCGTGAAAAAGCCTGCCAATTCAACGTTAGTCCCTATTTTATTGATGAGCATGTCGCTAACTACGCTGAACGGCTCGCGAACAGCCTGCCTGGCGAATTGAGTCTTTGTTTTTTTGTCTACTCAGAAACTCAAGCTATTGAACTGGCCATGCATATAGCCCGAACGGTGACCAAAAAGTCCGGGGAAATAATTATGGAGAATGCAGGCAGTCACAATTTTCTGCACCGAGAAGAATACTTCGACGAGGGGTGCCCTCAAGAAAAATGGACGCCTCAGGTCGTCGCTGTAGAGCCGCCAAATAGATATCGGCCGCCGTTTACAGTAGCTGACATGAGCAAGCGATATGTACAAATGATTGACGATGCGATCAGCACGTTGAACACCAACGGCAGCGGTGTAGCGGCGTTCATGTGCGATTCGATTTTTGCCAAGGAAGGCTTTTTAGAGGCGCCCAGCGATTACTTTCATCGCGTTTACAGCAAAATCCGTCTTGCGGGCGGGCTTTGCATTGCCGATGAAATACAGGCGGGGCTGGGGCGAACTGGCCTAATGTGGGGCTTTGAGCATTACGACGTCATTCCTGACATTGTGATAACAGGACAATCCATGTGGCCCGGACTCCCAATGAGCGTCGTCGTAACCACTGCAGCGATTGTTAAAGCGTTTCAACACAGCGGAGGGTATTTCGACAATGTTATGAACAACGCGTTGTCGACGGCGGCTGAGAACGCGGTGTTCAAGGAAATCGACAAGCTGAACCTACTTGAGAATGTACAAACGGTTGGTCGATATCTTCGTTCAGAGCTCCAATCCCTGGCGGCAAGGCACTCATTAATCGGAAATATTCAGGGTCTGGGATTCGTTTTTGGCATCGAATTCGTCATTGATCGCCACACGAAGCTTCCTGCCAGACAGGAGGCTCGAACAGCTATGGAGTTGATGCGTGAAGAAGGTGTTTTGATCGACGCTGCAGGTCGTCAGGGGAATATCTTGATGATTAGGCTCCCTTTAGTATTCTCAAAAGACAACTGCGATCTGTTGACTGAAAAACTGGATAAGGTATTGAGTAAGATTGCCGCTGGCACAAAAAATTTTGGTATCGAGTCCAGTGGTAAACAATGATCCTGTGCGCGGTTTCCTCAGCAACGAGTAACCGAAGACATTTAAATGAAAATAGGGCTCGCTCACGATCGTTTCAGTGGTGTGGCTCACTGAGCCTATCCGAGAGACCGGCTACTGACTTGTTTCTTCAACCTTCTTCAAGAATCGGTCGATGAGCCTGTTAACCTCTGCCGGACTCTCCAGTGCCGCCAAGTGCGCTGTCCGTTCCATCATCACAAATTTAGCACCCGGAATCGCCCTGGCCATCTCTCTCGTTTCATCGACCGAAAATGTGCGGTCCTCTTTACCTGCTATTACCAAAACCGACGAACGAACCGCCGCCAATAGTGAAAGTTGATTGGGACGGCTGGGAACAACGCTAGCGACAGCCCATGCAATAGAGTCGACATTGCAGGCCTTCAACGCCTTGTGGATATGAGCAATAACATTAGGTTTCTCATGTTCGACTGTCGGGCCTACAAATGCACGAGTCGCGGCGTTCAGCGTAAATCCACGAAATCCTCCAAATAGCCTGATAAGCCCTGCCAAGAGCGGGAACTCCACCCGCTGCCTCAACCCTGCCGGCGACCCCGTACAATTCATCAACACAGCAGCACCGACCCTGTCGGGATACATTGCCGCGAAAGTTCCACCAATCATCCCGCCCCAGGAATTACCAATGAAATGGGTTTTTTCAATGCCCAACTCATCCAGTACCTCTACCACACACTGCGCGCACTCCGAGAACGTAAATCCCCGAGTCAACTTTTCGCTGTCTCCGTGACCGGGCGGGTCAATAAGTATGACTCGATACCTGTTACTGAAATATCGCACCTGGGCCATCCACATGCGCCCGCTCATCAGTAGGCTAGACCAAAACACTATCGCGTCCCCCTGCCCAATGCTGCGCACTCTCAAGCGGCCAAGGCAGGTGACGATGTCTTGTGTCGCCAGACCTTCATACGTAATCAGATGCATAGGATGCTCAACTGTCAATCATTCGAATTGGCGCCTCTACCTACCAGGCGCTGACAAAGTCAGGGAAAGCGTCAACTAGGGAGTCAAACTCAGAACGTAAACCGCTTTCGCGCCTAAGGATGCTTAAGCGATATCCACTAAGATGACCCCCTCATCAATGGTGAATATTGGCCAGGAACGAAACGCTTTCGCTACAAAAGCCGCTACGGATTCGTCCGAGTACTGAAACGTAATGAATGAGTGCCCAGCCTTACGTAACAACACTAAAAGTCGAGCGATGGCGTCCGTACCCATTTTGCTTCGTCGGTATTCCGGGAATATAAACAAACGACGGATCTCAGATACCGAGCGGCGAAAAACGCAATATCCGACGGCCTTGTCGTGCACTAGTACGATATAAACAATGTCAAGCGGATCGCTATCAGTCCCATGGAGCCATGCCAACTCCTGAACTGCGACAACCTGCATCGATGCAATCATTGTGATTCGCTGTTCCATGCTGGCTACGACAACCGCTACGGATCCGACCATGCTGCATACTCATCTGGAACCAAGCCTTTTGGAAAGTATGCGCATAGATATTCCATGCACAATCCTGCCTGTTACCCACTGAAGAGCCTGAAGGTGGTACATCTTTGCCGGCCCCAAGGGAGTGAGCGCGGAAGGTGAATCCTTTCGCGCTCACTCCCTTGCTTGGTTAAAGGAGATTAGCGGCCAGAGCGGCGCAATGCCGATGGGCTGAACTCTCGCAGGCTACCTTTCCAGCCGAACTGGCTGGGCGCTTTTTCCTCGTTTTCAACGCCGTTGACGATGTACCGTCGGGCCTGCAGGTCGTAAGCAACATCGCTTGAAGGAAAGTTCACGTTGACGTCGTAACGCTGCAACGTATGTGCCTCCTGCACCCGCCACAATTCACCACGACCGTCATACAAGTCCGCCTGCACGATGTTCCAACTGTCTTCGTCGATGTAAAAACGACGCTTGGCGTAGATATGGCGCACACCCGGTTTCAGGGTCGCCTCGACCACCCACACACGATGAGGCTCATAACGCACAAGATCCTGATTCATGTGCTCTTTGCCGACGATTTTGTCGTACTTCAGACTCCGATCGTTAAGCTTGTAATTGTTATATGAAACGAGCATTTCCTTCTTGCCGATCAGCTTCCATTCGTACTTGTCAGGAGCACCGTTGTACATATCAACGCTGTCATTGGTGCGCAGGCCATCGGCACTGAGTTCGGGTGTGTCGTAAGCCACTTCCGGGGCACGCAGCACACGGCGCTGGCCAGGGTTGTATTGCCAGGCCTGCCGGCTTTCCTTCACCTGGTCCAGTGGCTCGTGGACGAGGGTCTGCAGCCCCGCCAGACTCTCGGGGCCGGTGACCATATCAAGGTAGTAAAACAACCGGTTCGGTTCTGGATTCCCTAGCGCCGCGGCCATGATTGTCTTGGCCTCTGTATGGACCGCGGAGAAACTACCGCTACTCTGCACAATCAATTGGCTATAGAACCGCTGGAGACCACCGGCGCGGTAACGCACGATATGGTTCCACATCGCCTCCAGACCGTCTTTTGGAATCGGGAACGGAACAGTACTGCTTTCGTAATTGAGCAGGCCCACACCACCCGAGACCAATTCCACTTTCGGCGCTTCTTTGGCGATCTGGGCATATTCTCCTGCAGGTAAAGCCAACGTACGATGACTTGGATAAACGTTCATCTTGTAGTCGGGATACTGCTTCATCAAAGCCTTGTAGCCGTCACTGAGCATGGCGGCATACTGCCCAACGTTGGCCGACGTCACAGTGAACAGCGGCTTCTCAGCGGCGAAAGGGTCTGTATAACCGGATTCAGGCTTATAACCCGCCGGTATTGCGATGAGG
>Ga0066463_1000298_pt1 | contig 7751 bp, 6 predicted proteins | sample LakWasMe93_HOW11_2_FD_59574 | JGI IMG/M metagenome (GOLD analysis project Ga0066463, IMG submission 59574) | Freshwater sediment methanotrophic microbial communities from Lake Washington under simulated oxygen tension - Sediment Metagenome 93_HOW11 | ecosystem: Environmental > Aquatic > Freshwater...
GGTAGAGCACGACCTTGCCAAGGTCGGGGTCGCGAGTTCGAGTCTCGTTTCCCGCTCCAAGATTTACAAAAACGCCACTCAATGAGTGGCGTTTTTGTTTGTGCGCGATTTGTCATTTCATCTTCGAAAAAGAGGCTCAGGCCTCTTTTTTTGTGCGTAACACTTACGTCCAGTGCTGAAAGAGGCCTCGACCTCTTTTTTCTCCAGCGATTTCTACCTGAAGCCGCAGCACGCTTCAGGGTTGAATGTTCAAGGCTTGTTTGAGTTGCCGGGCGCTTCGGCGTCCGGGGCTTTTTCACGGCCAAAGCCACAAGCCCGGCCACACACCTCGACCGGCATAATCGACGCCACTCAACAGGCAGTCTGCAAACTGTGCCCGGTTTGCCACAACAGTAAAAACGCCGCGATGAACGATCAGGAGGCGCGCTTGCTGGAAGTTGAGGCAGGGACGGCTGCATTGGTTTATCGCGGCGTGACATTCGGCACTCAAGGGCAGCCGGTGGAGTATCTGGTTTCAGTCAACCACCCTCAGCGCGTCGTGTTCAAATTGGCAGACAGTCCGGTCAATACCGTTCATTCCAGTCATTAGTTCGGTTTGAACGCGTTTATACTGCGCACGCTTTTGACGAATGTGTATTTACCAACCTCGGTACTCTCTTGAAACGCGATCTTCGACTGGCCACTTTGCTGACCGCCCTGGTGTGTGTATCCGTGGTGCTATTGACTGCGTGGCAGATATGGACGGCTCGGCAGAGCACCTTGAGGGATATCGAAACCGACACCTTGAACCTGACCAACGCCCTCAATACCTATACCGAGGGCACCTTCAAGCAAAGTGAAGTAATACTGCTTGGCCTGACAGAAAGGATCGAAAAGGACGGGGTCGGCCCGCAGCAGCTCGAACGCTTGAGATTATTGGTGGCGCAGGAAATGAATGCGCTCACACAATTGAACAGCGTGGTGCTGTATGACGCCCGTGGGGGGTGGACGTTCTCGAGCACTATGCCGGCCTTGCCTCAGAGCAACAATGCTGATCGTGAGTTCTTCAAGTATCACCGCGACAATCCGGATCGCGGCATATTCATCGGTCCGGCGATTCTCAGTCGCGCCACCGGCGCCTGGGTGATATCGGTCAGTCGACGTATCGATCATCCGGATGGAAGCTTTGCCGGTGTGATCGCCGTCACTATCAGCCTGGAGCACTTTCTCAAACTGTATCGAACCATTCACGTGGGGCAGTTCGGCGCGATCAGTCTGACGTCCTCCGAAGGGCGTCTTCTGGTACGGTTTCCCTTCAGTGCGCAGGATATCGGTCGTGACTTGTCACGGGCGCCGATATTCTCCGAGCATCTGCGTAACTCGTCGTCAGGGACCGTGGACTTTGCTTCAAGTGTCGATGGAGTACACCGCATCTATGCGTTCAAGAGGAGCGATCAATATCCCTTGGTGACGACTGTAGCATTGGGCCAGAGCGAGGCGATGCAAGTCTGGTGGACGCAAACAAAACAATATGCCGCAGTAGTGGTGTTGCTGTTGGGGCTGTTGATTGCCCTGGGCCGCAGGTTGATCTCTCATATAAGTCGTCGTATCGGGGCCGAGAAAAAGCTGCGTACTGCTCAGGCCGTATTGATAGAACTTAACCATTCACTGGAGATTCTCGCCAGCGAGGACAAACTCACCGGTCTTGCCAACCGTCGGTATCTCGATCAGTTTCTGGATGTCGAATTCAAGCGTGCCAAGCGACTTGGAAATCCTTTGTCTCTCATCTTGGTCGATGTGGATTTTTTTAAACTTTACAACGATCACTATGGGCATCTCTCCGGGGACGAATGCCTTCGCATTATCAGTCAGTCCATCAAGCGCTGCGTGCGTCGTCCAGGTGACATGGCGGCGCGCTATGGGGGTGAAGAAATCGCCGTGGTGATGCCTGACACGGACGAGGCGGGAGCACGGTCGGTTGCCGAGTCGATTTTGCGCGGTATCGCCGACGAGCGACTTCAGCACCTTTCCAGCCCTCACGGGGTCGTGACTGTCAGTCTTGGGCTGGCGACGTATATTTCCCACGATAGCGACCATGATGAGAAGGCCTTGATCAATCGGGCTGACCGTGCGCTCTACAGGGCAAAGTCGCAAGGTAGAAATCAAGTGAGCGTGGCACCGGCCGAGGAGGAGAGCGAACTTGATGCCGTGCATCGGAGTAGATGAGTACTACAGTCGTCAAGGCGTTTGATGTCACTTTCAACACAATGACTACCCTCCAGTTACACGAAGAAAAGCTGGCTTGCAGTTTCGACGTCGATCCTTGAATCGTAGGCGGCACGCTCAAAGCAGTTTGCATTCGGCATGCAACGATCGCTCGCTCACGGGCTCATATAAACATTACCCGCGCCGCGCTGCGTGCGACGGCTCAATGTTTTGGGTTCCGAAAGCGAGTGAATGTGCTTATGACGACGGCAGACAAGGACTATGTGGCTTGGCTGGTTGAGCAATCGATGCTGAATGCGGCCAGGCAGCGAGCAAAACTGTACTCCGGGCAAGGGCGAATGTGGCAGCAACCCTTCGCACATACCCGGCCCCGCGACGCCTCGGCACTCGCCTCCGTGTGGTTCACCGCGTATCCCGCGTCGATCATCACCGCAGAAGGCGAGACCGTCTTGCAGGCGCTGGGCAATGAGACGCTTTGGCATGCCTTGTCGGAAATCGGCATTCAAGGCATTCACAACGGGCCTTTGAAGACCTCCGGTGGTTTGCAGGGGCGCGAGCGCACGCCCACTATCGACGGTAATTTCGATCGCATCAGCTTCGGCATTGATCCTGAACTGGGCACCGAGGCGCAGTTGCAAGGCCTGAGCCGGATCGCCGCGGCACACAACGCGGTCATCATCGACGATGTGATTCCGTCTCACACCGGTAAAGGCGCGGATTTCCGTCTTGCGGAAATGGCCTATGAGGACTATCCGGGGCTCTACCATATGGTCGAGATCCGCGAGGAAGACTGGCCGTTGCTGCCGGATGTGCTTGAGGGGCGTGATGCACAGAACCTCGGACCGCAGCAGGTCGATGCGTTGCGGGACAAGCACTACATCGTCGGTCAGTTGCAGCGGGTGATTTTCTTCGAGCCGGGCGTGAAGGAAACCGACTGGAGTGCAACGCCCGTGGTGATCGGCGTCGACGGCAAGCCGCGGCGCTGGGTGTATCTGCATTACTTCAAGGAAGGGCAACCTTCGCTCAACTGGCTGGACCCGAGTTTCGCCGCGCAACAGATGATCATCGGTGATGCGTTGCACGCGGTCGATGTGATGGGCGCGAAAATTCTACGCCTGGATGCCAACGGCTTTCTGGGCGTCGAGCGCAAGCTGGACGGTACGGCCTGGTCCGAAAGCCATCCGCTGTCGATCACCGGCAATCAGTTGCTCGGCGGGGCGATCCGCAAGGCGGGCGGCTTCAGCTTCCAGGAGCTGAATCTGACCATCGACGACATCGCGTCGATGTCTCATGGCGGGGCGGACTTGTCTTACGACTTCATCACCCGCCCGGCCTACCAGCATGCCTTGCTCATGGGCGATGCCGAGTTCTTGCGCCTGATGCTGCGCCAGGTTCATGCCTATGGCATCGACCCCGCCTCATTGATTCATGCCCTGCAAAACCACGACGAACTGACGTTGGAGCTGGTGCATTTCTGGACCCTGCATGCCCATGACACGTTCCTCTATCAGGGGCAGACCTTTCCCGGCAACATCCTGCGCGAGCACATCCGCGAGCAGATGTACGAACGCCTGTCCGGGGAGCACGCGCCTTACAACCTGAAGTTCGTCACCAATGGCGTGTCCTGCACCACCGCCAGCATCATCACTGCGGCGCTGGGCATTCGCGACCTGAACGCGATTACTGAGGCGGACATCCAGCAGATTCGCCAGGTGCATTTGCTGTTGGTCATGTACAACGCCATGCAACCTGGCGTGTTCGCGCTTTCCGGCTGGGATCTGGTGGGGGCATTACCGCTGTCGGCGGAGGAGGTGGCGCACTTGATGCTCGATGGCGACACCCGCTGGATTCATCGCGGCGCCTACGATCTGGTAGACCTCAATCCCGATGCGTCGCTGTCCGCCGGCCAGATGCCGCGCCCGAAAACGCTGTATGGCAGTCTGCCCAGTCAACTGAAAGACCCGGACTCCTTTGCTTCGCAGCTCAAGAAAATCCTCGCGGTGCGCCGTTCCTATGACATCGCCGCCAGTCGGCAGATCTTGATTCCTGACGTCGAGCACCCTGGCCTGCTAATCATGGTGCACGAGTTGCCTGCCGGCAAAGGCACGCAAATCACCGCGCTGAACTTCAGTGCGCAACCGATCACCGAAACGCTGCACCTGCCCAATATTGCACCGGGGCCGGTGGTCGACATCATCAACGAGCGAGTCGAAGGCGACCTGAGCGCCGAGGGCGAGTTCACCATCACCCTGGACCCATTCGAAGGCCTGGCACTGCGCGTGGTCAGCAGTTCGCCGATGATTTGAGAGGTGTCGGCAGGTTGGTTGAGGCGAGCTGTCTTACCGTCTGTGTCGGACAGGAAAGTTGACGCCAGAATAGTGGCTATTTAGTATCGCGCCGCTATTTTGCCATCACCCGCCGTATCGAGGGATCGAACATGTACCCACCCGCCCTCGTGGCGAGGTTGTGCCTGGCTTTGCTGTGCCTTTCTCCACTGAATACCACCCTTGCTGCCCCGACACCTGGTGAAACCGACCTTATCCGCGAGCGTCAAGATCGCTTGCTGGACGAGCAGCGTCGTCGTCTTGAAGAACTCAAGGATTTGCCCGGCAAGGAAGCCACGCCTGCGCAACAAGCGGCGCCTGCCGATACCCGTTGCTTCCCCATCAAGAACATTGAGCTCAAAGGTGCCGACAGCCTTTCCGCCGGTCAGCGCGAGCACTTGCTCAAGCCTTACATGGGCCAATGCCTGGGTGTCGCTCAGCTCAATCAATTGCTGAAAGTCATCACCGACCACTACATCGAAAAAGGCCTTGTCACCAGTCGCGCCTACTTGCCGCAGCAGGATTTGTCCGGCGGGCATTTGAAGGTGCTGGTCGTAGAGGGGCGGCTCGAAGGTATGCAAGGCGCGCAGGGCAGTCAGCTGTCAGAGCGCGAGCTGGCCATGGCTTTTCCTGGCAAGACCGGTGATCTGCTCAACTTGCGGGAAATCGAACAGCTGTTAGACCAGATCAATCGATTGCCGTCGAACCAGGCCAAGATGGAACTGGCCCCCGGGCAGAAGGTGGGCGGCAGTGAAGTACTGGTCACGAACACGCCGCAAAAACCCTGGCGCGCCGGGTTGTCGCGCAGTAATGACGGCCAGAAAAGTACCGGCGAACAACAGTGGGGTACTTCGTTTGAATGGGACAGCCCCCTGGGATTGGCCGATCAACTGATGCTGCGCGGCGGCCATGACGCAGTCAGCGATCATCAGAAAACCTCGAACAATGCCTTGCTCTATTACAACCTGCCGTTCGGCTGGTGGAACCTCAGCTATGCCTACAGCCAGAGTGAGTACCGTTCTGTGGCCCAGGCCAGCGGGTTTGACTTCAAGCAGACCGGCGACAGCCAGAATCATCAGCTGCGCCTGGAACGGGTGATCCATCGTGACTCGGTGAGCAAGACGTCCCTCAACACTGGCCTGGCCTATTTGCGCACGAACAACTTTATCGAAGACAGCAAACTGGCAGTCAGCAGCAATCGGCTGAGCGAGGCGCAGTTCGGGATAAACCATGGCCGGCGTATCGGCAGTGCGTTCGTCAACGTCGATCTGGGGATGCAGAACGGCATCGGCGCATTCGACGCTCAGCGTGAGAACCAGCGTCGCGATGCTTTCGGCAACCTCACACCTGACGCCCGCTACCGCAAATACACCGCGACAATCAGCTACCTGCAACCCTTCAAGCTGTGGGACGAATCCCTGGTGTTCAGCAGCCTGATCACCGGCCAGCGCAGTGTTCGGCGAGGCCCGACTCGATTCAGTTGACATATACAGTCGATGGCAAGACTAAAACGTTGGTCTTTGAAAATGAAGCCCATAAAATACCGGAGGTTATATAGTGGTTACCGAAGATTTAGAGTTGGTAAAGAAAATATTTGCGATAGTTGAGTCCGGTATTGTTCATGGTTATGACTCCTTTTGTTATAGGGTTGAAGTGGGGTCGGGGTGCATGGAGGCGGAACTTTCTGTCGAGAGTGCTGGTGTTGAAGTTAACAATGCCGAAACTGATTTCGATAGCTTTGTTCTGTATGATTTGGCGAAGCAGCTAAAAGATAATGCAACGAGGCGCGGTGAGGAGTGGAGTGTATTTGTTATGTCTTATACTCGCGGTGGTGAAGTAAAGACAAAGTTTCAATATTGATTGAGTTGCAGAAGAAGGTAGGTGGGGACAGATCACGTTTTTCATGAGAATGGAGTAGCGCTACTGCGATTTAATCGTGGTCCGTCCCCGTTAGCTATGCAGAAAACGTGGTCTGTCCCCCGTTAGCTAGATGTGCGAGCCAATCCAGATTGTATGCTGGATCAATGCCCACCCAGCGATGGCGCAGATCACGCCAACCATGATGAAGATCGCCAAGGGCGTATCCAAAAAGAAACTCGCAGACGGCTTCCACGGGCATCTGTATATCAAACGACTCCACTGGATCGGTGACGAGTAGATATCGATGCTCTCAGATAACCTTAGGCATCCGCCGCACACCATCAGGGCCAATTAAACCTTCATCTAGGCACGAGTTCTGCTGGTCTGAAATGCCCATTTGGTGTAACCATGCTCCTTAAACTATGCAGCTCAAATCGAGGCGATCATCCGGACGAAGACTGTGCATTCCAACAGATCTTAGAGCAGCAGATCTCGATTTCGGAGCATGTGCTCGGTCTGGCGATATGTCCGCGCGGAAAAATTGGGACCTTGAAATGGAATTGAATATGCGATTGCGTCAGTTTTCCGGCTTCCTGCTGGTCGCCACTCTCTTTGGTTGCAGTAATTCCCCGAAAGAAAGAACTGAATTCGAGAAGCAACTCGATGCCGTTCCGATGCCAACGACGGAGACTGGTCGCCAGCAGCAATGCACAAACTTAAGCCGAGCTGCCTTCGGCGATTTTTTAGAGCATGCCGCAATGAGCAAACAGGAATCGTTATTCAAACCAGGTGATTACACGAAAAGCGTGGCTATCAATCGCCGAATGGTCGCCATGAATTGCACCAAGGGAGAAAGACAACCATGGTTGGGGCTGTTGCCTTGATATGCCAAATAGGACTGGGGCATGTATTCGTGATGGACCGAATCGTGGTCTGTCCCCGTTAGCTTTTAGCAATTCAACCGGGAAAGACAAAGAGCACGGTTACTCCTTGAACGTCGGCGGCACCTACAGCTCCGGCGGTAATGGCGGCATCGATCATCCTGCACCCGAGATGATCGCCAGTGAACGTTCTGGCATTAAAAAAAGAGGCATCAGCCTCTTTTTTCATTCCAGCAACTTCATTGTGCAACTCAGCAACCAGGCGCTGAGATCACCGAGAAGCCAATCTGATTCCGTCACCCGCCCCAAACATCGGCAAGCGCTGCAACATCCAGTTCAGCAACTCCTGAGCCGGCGCGGCCAGCGGTCGGCCGGACTTCACCAGCAGTTTCGCTTCCACGCCCAGAAACAGTGGATGGTCGATCAGTACCGCCGCGAGGCTGCCTTGTTCGATTTCCCGATAGGCAGCGAATTCGCCGAG